>JAEEGI010014914.1_pt1 | contig 16267 bp, 20 predicted proteins | sample 8958751 | NCBI WGS metagenome assembly JAEEGI01 (sample SAMN16246545, study PRJNA631951) | gut metagenome | biome: gut microbiome; feature: rumen; material: KS-attached | host: Bos | place: Iran: Karaj | collected 2018-10
AGAGTTAAAGAATGCTATTCTTATGAGACACGCCCAAGTTCCACATTATAATTATGTTGGTGATTCAATTGTTGGAAACTATGCTCACATGGGTGCTGGTTCAATTCTTTCTAATTTAAGAAGTGATGGAAAAAACATTATTATCCACGGAGAAAAAGATCACGAAACAGGATTAAGAAAAATAGGCGGTTTCCTTGCAGATCACGCTGATATTGGGTGTGGTTCAGTTCTTAACCCAGGAACAGTTGTTGGCAAAAACACTCAAGTATATCCACTTAGCATGCTTAGAGGCGTGTACAAAGAAAACTCAATTGTTAAATCTACTAAAGTTGTAGTAGAAAGAGAGGAAAGATAAATGAAAGTTATTGTTAATAGAAATGAAGTCATTTCAAAAATAATTGCAGAAGAATTTATTAAAGTAGTTCTTCAAAAACCAAATGCAGTCTTAGGACTTGCCACAGGAACATCGCCTCTTGGCGTTTACGCCAACATGGCAGAAGCTTACAAAGAAGGTAGGGTTTCATTTGCAAAGTGCACCACTTTCAATCTTGATGAATATGTTGGTCTTGAAGGAACACATAACCAATCATATCGTTACTTCATGAATGAAAATTTATTCAACCATATCGACATCGATAAAAAGAACACAAACGTTCTTCTTGGTGTTGGAGATTATAAGAAATTCATGAACGAATATGATGACATGATTGCAAAAGCAGGTGGAATTGATATTCAAATTCTTGGTATTGGTTCTGACGGACACATTGCATTTAATGAACCAGGTACACCATTTGATTCATTAACACACGAAACTGAACTTACCGAACAAACTATCAAAGATAACTCTAGATTATTCAACGATATTAGTGAAGTTCCAACACGTGCAGTTACAATGGGACTTAAGTCAATTATGAACGCGAAAAAAATTGTTCTTATTGCTACTGGTAAAAACAAAGCAAAAGCTGTTTATGGTTTAATTAAAGGTCCAATGACTGAAGATATGCCATGCTCAATTCTTCAAAAACATAATGATGTTACAGTTTATGTTGATGAAGATGCATATTCACTTTGTAAATAATATATGTAACTTATTAGAGGGGGAAGTCAAATTCCCCTTTAATTTTGTAAACTCAAGAGTATAATTAGTATGGAAAGTAGGAAAAGTAGGAAATGAAAAATATAACAAAAGACAGGTTCATCGTTTCCGTTAAAGTAGGCGAAAAAGGCCAAATTATTGTTCCTAAAGAAGCTAGAGAAATGTTTAACATTCAACCTGGCGACACCTTAATGGTATTAGGGGACAAAGAAAGAGGCATTGCTTTAATGAAAAGCGATGACGTTTATGAGTTAATGTCGAAGGGAGTGATAGAGAAATGAATATTTTAGAAGTTAAAAATATTGTTAAAGAATATCCTTCATTCAAATTAGACAATGTATCATTCAATATTGAAGAAGGATCTATTTGTGGTTTTATTGGTCGAAACGGAGCAGGTAAAACCACGACTTTAAAAGGCATTATGGGTCTTATTCATCTAAACGCTGGAGAAATCAAAGTCTTTGGTAGGGACATTTATGAACATGAAGCTGAAAATAGACAAGAAATGGGCTTTACTCTTGCTGAAACAATGTTCTTCCCAGATGCAAAGATCGGAACATTAACAAAAGTTACAAGTAAATTTTATCCAACTTGGAATCAAGACACATATGAAAAGCTTTGCAAAAGATTCGGGCTTGATCAAAACAAGAAAGTTAAAGAATTATCAAGTGGTATGAAGGTTAAATATAACCTTGCTGTTGCTCTTTCTCACGGTGCAAAACTTCTTATTCTTGATGAACCAACTTCTGGAATTGACCCAGTAAGCAGAGATGAGATTCTCGATATCTTTAAATTAATTGTTAAAGAGGGTAAAAGAAGTATTCTTTTCTCAACACACATTACTTCTGACTTAGAAAAATGTGCTGACCATATTGTCTATATTAAAAAAGGCAAAATCATTTCAAGTAAGACAAAAGAAGATTTTGTTAATGGCTATAAATACATCACTGGCCCTATGTCAGAATTTGATTCAGTAAAAGACAAAATTGTCTCTCATAAAGAAGACGGAAAAGAATTCACCGCACTCATTCCAAACGAAAAATGTGCAGGAATTTCCAATAAAATCAAACAATCAGTACCAGATTTAGACACAATTATGGTTTATGAAGAAAGAAAGGATGATTTAGAAGATGAAACATTTGCTATATAAGGAATTTAAACTTTCAGTCCCTCTTTTATCCTATTTACTAATCATTTTGCTTGCGATGTCTGCTTTATCACCAGCATTCCCATCCTTTGTGCCACTACTATATATGGGAGCAACATATACTTTCCTATTTATAGGAATGAATAAAACTACCACCACTAACGACTTATACTACACATGTACACTTCCTATTAGAAGAGAAGATGTTGTTAAAGCTCGTGTCGGTACTTTAACAGTCATTCAATTTATTGAAATTGTCTTGGTGTTTGGTTTTATGTCAATTTCAACCTTTATATTTGATGTTGCGGCCGAAAAGTCAATGCAAGTTTCACTAAATATGAGACAACCTATTGCATTATTAGCAGTATATTTAATCTCATATTCAGTTTATGACATTATTTATTTACCTTGGTTCTACAAGAACGGTAAGAGTATTATTGCAAATATGCTTGTTGGTATTCTTACAACATCTATTGTGGCTGCAGGTCTTACTATCGGTTTATTCTTTTTAGCACCAGAAGCTTTAACTGTTGGCCATCCTAATGCTAACTACATTTTGCAATTTGGCTTACTTTTAGGAGCACTTGCTATCTTTATTGGTGTTAAAGTATTAGTTATTAAATTGTCTACAAAAAACTTGAAGAAATTGGATTTCTAATATGATTCAAAACGGAATTAATAAGGATTTTATTAAGAAAGATAAATCCCATAATCAAAAGATAACCAAGCTCACAATTATGTGTATGGTTTATAAAGATGATGGATCTTTCTTAGTGGAAAATCGTCTTAAAAAAGATTGGCCAGGATTAACTTTTCCAGGCGGTCACGTTGAAGATGATGAACTTATCGTTGATGCAGTAGTTCGCGAGATGAAAGAAGAAACTGGTTTAGAAGTTTCTAATCTTGAACCAAAAGGCTATATTGAATGGAATGAGTTTGGAGATGACATAAGACATCTTGCAATGCTATTTAAAACAAAGTCATTCAAAGGTGAACCTAAATCTTCAAAGGAAGGCGAAATATTCTTTATTAAAGAAGAAGATATCGAAAAATATCCTCTCTCAAATGACTTCTTAGAGATCTACAAAAAACTAAAATAAAAGACAGGCTTAGCCTGTCTTTCTTTCTATTAAATGGTTAATTATTTCTTTTTGCCGATGAATGCACGGACAATTTCAAGTACGCCATAGATAGCGACAAGAACACCAATGATGATCCAGAATGCATCTCTGAATCCTTCGACTGCAATGTAAAGAACTGATAAAGTGATTGCTGCAACACCAATGATGATGTTAACAAGACCACCAAATGTGTCTTTCTTTGCAATTGCATAAACGCCAACTAAAACTAAACCTGCGCCACCACCAATTAAGAGGGTGAGGATTAGTGGAATGAGTGCTCCAAAGCTAACAAAGTGGATTACTAAAGTAATACCAAGTGCTAAAAGAACACATGCAAGAATAACGGCTGAACCGTTGATTCCGCTCTTCTTAATGAGAAGATAGATACCGTATGCTAATAAAACAGCACCACCAATGATAGCAATGATACCGAAGTATAAATCAAGTGCTCCGATTTGGAAAATTGCGATAAGAACGCCAAGAGCGACTAAGATAGCACCGCTAAGAATTTGGAATAATTTTTCCTTTTTCATTTTTGTTTTCCTTTCTTTTTAAAACCGAAATAAATATATACCTTTTTATTTATAATTCAAGCATATAATGCACGCGTAAAGAAAATCCCCAGGAATTCCTAGGGATTTCATTATTAATATGCTCTAGCGAAGAATACAACTTTCTTTGCTTCTTTGCCACACACCAAACACTTATGTTCGAACGGCATTTGATCAAATGGTAAGCATCTTGCGGTAGCTTGATAAAGTTCTTTAATCTTGTCTTCACAAGCTCTATCGCCACACCACATGACTTTAGCGTATCCACCACGGTCTAAGATTTGACCAAGTTCTTCAATTGAATGGGCTTCTGTTGTGTGATCAAGTAAATATTTGAATGCCTTCTTATACATTTCTTCATGAATGACATCAAGTAATCTAACTGCTTCTTTAACGACATCAGCGTCATTAACAGTAATCTTTTGACCGTCATTACGTTTTGCTAAGACTGCAACACCGTTTCCAACATCTCTTGGTCCAATTTCTACTCTTAGTGGAATACCTTTCATTTCGTGTTCAGCAAACTTCCAGCCTGGACTCTTATCAGAATCATCTAATTTAACTCTAACTCCAGCTTTTTCTAAGGCTGCTTTATATTCGTTAGCCTTTTTCATAACATCTGGATTTTTTTGCATGATTGGAACAATAACGACTTGAACCGGAGCAACTCTTGGCGGGAGTACTAATCCATTATCATCACCATGGACCATGATGATAGAACCTAAAAGTCTAGTTGAAACACCCCAAGATGTTTGATGTGGAGTTGCAAGTTTTTGATCTTTTGTTTGGAAAGAAATACCAAATGCTCTAGCAAATCCATCACCGAAATAGTGAGTTGTACCTGATTGAAGTGCTTTTCCATCAGGCATTAATGCTTCAATTGAATATGTTTCTTTTGCGCCGGCAAATTTTTCTTTGTCGGTTTTAATACCTTTGACAAACGGAACGGCGAGAAGTTCTCTACCCATTTCATCATAGATTTCAAGCATTCTTAAGGCATCTTTTCTAGCTTCCTCTTCAGTTTCATACATAGTATGTCCTTCTTGCCAAAGGAATTCTGAACCTCTTAAGAATGGTCTAGTTGTCTTTTCCCAACGAACAACGCTGCACCATTGGTTATAACGTTTTGGGAGATCTCTATATGATTCAATAATATTCTTGTAATGTTCGCAGAATAAAACTTCACTTGTTGGACGAATAATAAGTTCATCATCAAGAGTTGCTTGACCGCCTTTTGTGGCAACTAATGTCTCTGGTGCAAATCCTGAAATGTGATCTTTTTCTTTTTGGAAAAGTGAAGCAGGAATAACTAAAGGCATATAAACATTTTCAACACCTACTGCTTTAAATTTCTTATCTAAGTAGGATTGAATTTGTTCCCAAATGGCATAGCCATAAGGACGATAAATAATAAAACCTTTAACGGATGAATAATCCATTAATTCAGCTTTTTTACATACGTCTGTGTACCACTGTGCGAAATCTTGTTCTTGAGTGGTAATTGCATCATTCTTAATATCCATAAATAACTCCTTTATGATTTAAGATTACCAAGTTTGGTAATAATTTTCTTTTGTAGTGGCAAGATGTTTTCTGCTGGCATAGCGATTGCATCAGAGCAGATATTTGGAACACCAAGTCTATATACGAGTTCAACAATATCCCAGCTTTGAATATCAAGAGCTACGATAGGTTTCTCATAATGTAATAATTTTTCAATAAGTCCTTGGAAAGATGGTAAATTTCTACCAGCATTCTTCTTGGAAATGTGTGTTGCAACTGATAAACAGAAGTAATCAAATGAACCATAAAGTGCTGGAGAAAGAGTAAGAATATCATCATCAATTTCAAGTGCAACACCATAACCTTTAGATTTGAAGTTACGGAGTTGGTTGATTAACGCTTCTTCTTCGTATTCATCTGGAAGTGCAGACAAATCTCTTTCTTTAAGCACTAAAACGATATTTGCATCACTAACACCATTAATATGGCCAAGTGACTTATTAACAAAGTTAATTTCATTAAATGAAACAGGATAGAAGAGTAAATAATGAGCGTCATTCTTTTCTTCAACAAATCTAGAAATAACGTTCTTAGTGATTGTTGAGAATAACTCTTTATCATCTTCAGTACGCATAGCGTAGTTCTTTAATGTATCGATTTCATGGAAATATGAATCGTATGGAACAACTGTAGACTTATAAGCAATAATTCGACGACGATCAACGTTATAAACTGGTTGGAAATAATAATGAAGTTTATTTTCTTCAATAACTTCTTGGACGTCGCTTCTAAATTGTTTGCCTTGGTCATCAATAAGAATTGTCTTAATGTCGTTAAAGAATGCAATTTGGTTTTCACTATCTTTTGTTAAGTCAGAAACCATTAAAACATTCTTCACTAAAGTGTCTGCGTCTCTATAGTTTTCACTATTATCAATAACGCCAACTGTATAGTTGATAACATCAGAATAAGATTTAATTAATAAGAAACGATTGATTCTTGATTTAACTGTATCAATAAAACCATTAATTTCATTTCTGGATTTAAGATCAAAGTTAGAAATAAGAATTTGTCCAAACTTTTCTTCACAAACGACAATATCTTCATCAGTAAAACCAACCATAATTTCTTTAATATCGGCATATGCAAGTTGAGAAATATCAGTTGTTTTAGTCAAAACATTATAGAAATTGAATGCGAAAGTTGCGCCTTTTCCGTTACTAGCAACGATACGTTTAAGGAATGTTTCCTTCTTCTCGAAGTCTGGTTTATCGCCTTTGCGCTTATTTTTAAAAGCAGTTTGTAATAGGTGAGATTCAATATAAATAACTAGTTTTTCAAAATCAATTTTTTGAACTTCAAGAATTGATGTAGCACTTTGTTTAGATGATTTAATATAAACATTAACTTCAAGGAATTTTGGAGTGTTCGTACTTGGGTCTAAAAGATTTCCAATCCAGTTAATGAGGTTTTCACGTTCTCTTGAACTAAATTGATTATAAAATGCAGTAATAGAAGTTGTTTTTCTTTCTCTTAAATGAGCAGAATTAAAATATCTAACACTGTCGTTAGGAACATCAATGATGAAAATTCTTAAAGAATTGGAAAGATCTCTAATTTCTTTATCATGATTTTCGTCTCTATGATTTGAGATAGCAAAAAGAACGATAACAACGACAGCTGCTAAAAAAGCAAAAGCTGCCACCACTAGCATGATGAGCTCAATTAGACTTTCTGGAACGACTGACAAAAAACACATGCTTGTATTATATCGCATTACGTAGTTTATACAATGTATGTTTATCAAAATAAGCGAAAAAATCAAAGATTTATCACCTTATCAACAAAACACTTGAATTTATAGTTTTTTGTAAAGACAAGTAATTTTATTGTGTTATAATTTTCAGCGGAGGAATACCCAAGCGGTTGAAGGGGTCGGTTTCGAAAACCGATAGTAGGTGCAAGCTTAGCAGGGGTTCAAATCCCCTTTCCTCCGCCAGAAAATTTAACCAAAGAACAGGTCTTAGTTGACCTGCTTTTTCATATAATTCTCTTTGTGAAATATTTTGGATTTTCTAAGCAAAAATATAAGGAAAACCACCAAAAATCCCAGGAAAAACCCGCAAAAATCGATTCCAACATCAGTCCATGCACCAGTTCTTCCATCAATAAAAATTTGCACAAATTCACTAACCATCGCCATGACAAAACCAAAGCTTAAATCAGTAATAATTTGAGTCACGAAATAACCAAGTTTTGTGTCTTTTGAAAATAGGTAAGTGGCCCATGATGAGAATCCACCCGACAAAGCAAATAAACCAAAATGACCAACAGCTTTTCTTAAATCAAAAGCAAATCGATCAAAATTCTGTGGAGTGATTGTCTCAGGTTTAATAGTGTTTATTACGTCTGCAGTAGTATGGGCAATTGTATTTGATTCTTTTGCAGAAACTTCACCATTTATAAAAGCATTTATTAAAATAAAAAGGTTTATCGCAACTGCAATAGCAAAGATAAACCATTTTAGAAATTGATACTTTTTCATTATTTAATTGGTTTCATATGGAAATTACCATAGACACCTGATAATGATGTTACAACTACAAAGCTTTCTGGATCTAACGTTTTAATAATATTAACAGAACGTTTAATTTCGGTTGTTGATACAACCATTTCAATAATTAAACGATCGTTATCAGTGAATGCACCTTTAGCCTCAACCAAAGTCGCACCATGAGGAATATTTGCAATAAGTAATTGAGGCAAATCTTTCTTTGAAGTTGTGACTTCTATTTTAGCTTTCTTATTACGAATGTTGATTACATCAATAACCATCATAACTGTTAATAAATAAACAAATGAGAATAATGCTCCACCAATAGCGGTTGCAAAGTCATGATTGGTTAAACCAGAAACAAGAGCAAATGATGCAACGATTGCACCATTGATGAACATACCATATTTACCAGCTAACGTTGATTTTTTAGCGGAAATATAGAAAGAAATAATATCAAAACCACCCGCAGATGAATCGATTTTATACGCTATACCACTGCTTATACCTGTACACATACCAGCAAATAACGCTCTTGTAAGCATACCACCGTGATCACTTACGTATTCCGCAAGTTTAGTAAATAATTCACCTTTGAGTGTGTTTGTGAATAAGAAAACACAACCAACATTCAATAATGTGAAAATAGCAAATCTTAATCCAACACCTTTAAAAGCAAGGATAAGAAGAGGAATATTAATTAAAAGATAAAGTGATGAAAGAATAATTCTTTCGTTCTTTGTATCTAAGTTTTTGAAGATTGAGAAAATAATTAATTTTATAACCTGAGCCGCACCAGAAGATCCGCCAGAAACCATTGCTGGACCGATGTTTTCAGAAGCAGATGAAAGAGCCGGTTCAAGGAATGTTAACATTCCGAAAACAAAAATAAATGCACTAAATACAGTAGCTAAAACAGCAAATCCATAATCTAAAATGTACTTAAGCCAAATGTGTTGGTAAGCGAATGAATTTAACTTTTTTGAGAACTTTTTCATAAATAGCATTTATTATCATATACGTTTTTACGTATAAAGCAACAACATTTAGTTGGTTTAGATAGACATAAATGTCTTGCAAATATTTGTGTTGAGTCTATATTAATATAGTGATAAAATATATCAGCACTTCGCTTGGAGGTAGAAATATATGATCGTATTATCAGCAATAGGTAGATTCTTTAAAAAGATTTGGGATTGGATTAAGAATACAGCATGGATCCAACCATTATTAATTGTCGGCATCATCTTTGGTGTTATTTTCTCAATTCCATCAATTGTTAAAGCCGTTAAAAAAGGCAAATCTGAAAAAGCAACTTACAATACTTACTACCATAATTTCAAATACTCACTTGAAGGCGAAGGTGAATCAAAAGCTGATAAGTTTACTACCAGATTAGAAGAAGTCTTCAACGGTAACGAAGAAGGTTTCAAACAAGACTTTGGTGATTTAGGTGATAAGTTCTTTGTCGCCTTTGTCGCAAAAGATTGTGAAAAATGTGAAGATGCAAAAGAAGGTTTCTCAACATTTGAAAAGAAGTTCAATAAGAACGAATCATATATGAGTGCAAAGGATTCCGGTGAACAATATCACTTAGTTACCATCTTTACAGATGATGAAAACAACGATACCACCGAGACTCAAACAGCATTCGTTAAGTATCTTGAAAGACATCAAGACTTATTCGAAGATGCAGGCGCAGTTGCATACACAACACCATATTATGAAAATGGTAAGCTCAATGATTCTGATGTTGAAGCTCTTGAAACAGCTGATCCAGACAACTTCTTAACTCCAACAATCTTCTTAGTTGAACTTAAGGCAAAAGCTTCTGAACATGGTCTTGATGCAGGCGTCACAGAAATTATGTTCGGTGTTGATGGTTCAGATAAGAACGCAAAAGCAAGAACATTACTTGATTGTTGGAATCACACTGGTGAGTTCTCATATAACCCAGAAGTTAAGTAAGATTTAATGAAATTAAAAAGTAGGTCAATGACCTACTTTTTTTGATACATTTTTATAACTGATTCAGGCACAAGTTTTGAGATATCAACATTTGCCTTGTGCATGTCATCAATAGCACTACTAGATATGTATGAATGTTCTGGGTTTGCCATGAAGAACACCATATCAATTGAACTATCAATGAATCTATTGGCATCTGCTAATGAGAATTCGTATTCGAAGTCTGTAACGGCTCTAAGTCCTCTAATTAGATGTTTAGCGCCAACTTTTTTAGCATATGCCATTGTTAATCCATGAGTTGAATCAACCGTAACACCTTTATATTCTTTAACAGCATCTTTAATCATTGAGACACGCTCTTCGACTGTAAACCTTTGTTTTTTATTTTGGTTAACAGCGACAAGCACGACTACCTCATCAAAGACTTTAAGTGCTCTTTTAAGAATATCTAAATGTCCATTCGTAATTGGATCAAATGAACCTGGGTAAATTGCTTTCTTCATATTTATTTCCTTAATATATAGATTTTTGCTAATCCGTATTTATAGAAGCGAACCGATTTGAATAAGGACTCATCGATTTTAAGTTCCCTCTCGCTTTCTAAAACGATTATACCACCATCATTTACTATTTTTCTTTCAATAAGCGTTTTCACAACAGCTTCATAAACATCTAATTTATATGGTGGATCAGCGAAAATTATATCGAAATCCCCAATATTTTGGGATAAAAACGATAAAACATCAGCATTTAAAATCTCTACATTTTCCCTATTTAAATTTGCAGCATTTTTCTTTATTACCTTAATTGATTCATAGGAGGCATCAACAAATGTTGCTTCTTTTGCACCCCTCGATAATGCCTCAAATCCATAGGAGCCGGAACCGGCAAATAAATCTAAAACTCTGGCAAACTTAACTGAATCTCCTAGAGCATTAAAAACTGCAGCACGAACTTTATCCATTGTTGGTTTAGTTAAAGTTGTGTTAGGAGTTTCTAACAATCTTGATCTATTTTCTCCACCAGTAATTCTAATCATATTTAATTAAAAGGATTAAAAATTTCCTCGTTAATTTTATCATAAATTTTACGAACTTTTTTATATTGTTCATTATAAGCTTTCACTAATGCGTTTTGGTCTAATTCAAGCTTTGCTTGATATAATACCTTTTGAGCTTCATTAGCTTCGTCAGATTCTTTGCCAAAATATCTAACTGCATCTTCAAATTTTGTCGCTGCCACATCTTTCTTATAGCAAAGTTTCATGACCTCTTCATTTTCATTCAAAAGTTTATCTAATCTTTTTAGTTCAATTACTTCAGGAAGAGATTCAATTTCTTGTTTAATTTCAGATGCTTTTTCTAGGAGATTTTGATTCATGCAATTATGATACCAAATTATAATCATATATGATAGAATTTGATTTATGAAAAAGTATTTCAAAATCGTTAAGGATTCTAACCCTTCATTAAGAGCGAAATGTGAAGAGGTTAAAGAAATAACATCAGAGATTATCGACTTCGTGAATGAAATGCACGATTATTTAGTCGCATCTCAAGATGAAGAAATCTCTAAGAAATATAACATTAGAGCAGGTGTTGGTCTCGCCGCTCCTCAAGTTGGAAGAAATATTCGCGCATTAGTCGTCTATTTCGAGGAAGAAGAAAACGGTGAAACAAAAGTAATAGACCACCGCTTAATTAATCCAAAAATCATCCTTGAATCTGTTAAAGAAGTTTATCTTTCTGGCGGAGAAGGCTGTTTATCTGTAGATGATGTTCATGAAGGATATGTCTATAGACATAATAAGATTCAAGTTAAAGCATTTAACGCATTAACAAAGAAAGAAGAAGTAATTACCGCACGTGGTTACGAGGCAATTGTTCTCCAACATGAAATAGATCATTTAAGTGGAATTCTATATTACGACCACATTGATAAAAAGAACCCATTCCTTCAAAAGGAAGATGCAATTCGTCTCTAATCTTGACCGAGACGAATTTTATTTATAAAATATTTAATAGCTTAATCCAAAACGAAGATAATTCATTTATTGGAGGTAATCGATGGCAGTTTCCGAATCTCCAATTTCCATATATGCATTAGGGGGCTTATGCGAAGTTGGAAAAAACACTTATTGTATTGAAAGTGAAAACTCCCTTATTATCATCGACGCCGGTGTTATGTTTCCTGGTGCCGATTTACCAGGCGTTGACTATGTCATTCCTGATTATTCAAAGTTAAAAAACTCAAGACAAAAAGTTAAAGCATTATTTATTACTCACGGCCACGAAGACCATATAGGTGGCATTCCTTTTTTACTCCAACATTTACATATTCCAGTAATATACGCTCCTAGACTTGCGATCCTACTTATTAAACATAAATTAGAAGATATGAGAATCCGCGAAGAAGTAAAATTCGTGGAATATAACGGGGATTCAGTAGTAAATATTGACGAATTTAGGGTTACTTTCTTTCAAGTTACTCACTCAATTCCTGATTCTTATGGAATCGTGGTAGACACCCCACAGGGTCGAATTGTTCATACCGGAGACTTTAAGATTGACTTGACTCCTGTTGGTCAAAAGATTGAATTATCAAAGATCGCTAAGATTGGTGATTCTGGAGTTGATTTACTTTTAAGTGATTCCACCAATGCTGAAATTGAAGGTTATACACCAAGTGAAAAGAATGTTCTTCAATCAATTAAAGACATCTTTAAGATCGCAACCGGAAGATTAATCCTTTCAACATTCTCTTCTAACATTTCGCGTATTCAACAAATATGTGAAGTTGCAGTCGAAAATAATAGAAAAATAGCCATTATTGGTAGATCAATGGAACATGCTGTTGATGCAGCAAGAGACTTTGGTTATATCAAAATTCCAGACACATCATTTATTCCTATTAATGAAATTAACGAACATAAATTAAGCGAAATTTGTATCCTTTGTACAGGTTCTCAAGGTGAACCAATGGCTGCACTTTCACGTATCGCAAATGGAGAGCATAAAGATTTAAGAATTATTCCTGGCGACACCATTGTTTTCTCATCAAGTGCTATTCCGGGAAATGGTGTCTTTATTGAAAGAGTCGTTAACCAGCTCGTTAAGAAAGGCGGAAACGTTTTAGTTAATTCTATTCTTTATTCAGTCCACTCATCGGGACACCCATCTAAGCAAGAACTTAGAATTATGCTCCACCTCATTCATCCAAAATACTTCATGCCTATACATGGTGAATATAGAATGCTTAAGATTCATGGCGAAATTGCCGAATCACTCGGAGTTCCAAAATCAAATGTTTTTGTTATGGAAAATGGCGATTCTTTGATTTTATCAAAGCATAAGATTATTACTGGCCCTCACTATGCAGCTGATCCAATTTATATTGATAGTAGAAATGTAGGCGGAACCAACGAGGCAGTTGTCAAGGATAGAGAAATTATGAGAGAAGACGGAATGATTACTATTGCTGTAGCCATCAATTCCAAAACCTCAAAGATTATTGTCCCACCAAAATGTATTACTCGCGCATTTACAGCAGACGACAACAACATCGTTAAAAAGATTGAAGATTTAGCAAATAAGACTCTGACTGAATTAATGACAACAAAACCAAATTTTGCCACAATTAAATCAACACTTAAACGTGCTATCGAAGTTTATATTGAAAGAAAGACTGAAAGGAAACCACTTGTTATACCTGTGGTTATGGATGAAAACAAATGATTATCCTAGCAAGTGAATCTCCTCGTAGAAGAGAGTTAATTAAGAAAATTACTAAGGAATTCACGGTAATTCCTGCAAATATTGACGAATCCGTTCTTCATATTCCAGCATGTGATTTACCTGGAGAACTTTCGAAATTAAAAGCATATGACATCTTTGCAAGATACCCAAACGACAAGGTTTTAGCATGTGATACAGTTGTCATTATTGATGGGCAAATTTTAGGAAAGCCACACTCAAAAGAAGAAGCAAAGAAAATGCTCCAACATTTATCTGGTAGAAAACATGTTGTTATCTCTGGCTACACCATCATTTCAAAAGAAAAAGAAGTAACTCGTACAGTTAGAACTTATGTTTATTTCAATAAACTAAGTAATGAATTAATTGATGCTTACATCGCAACCGGTTCTCCGATGGACAAAGCTGGAGCGTATGGTATCCAAGATCAAGAATTTGATTTAGTGAATCATATTGAAGGAAGCTTTGATAACGTAATCGGTTTACCAACCGAAGACATAAAAGCTCATTGGTTCTAAAAGAAAGACTAGGCTTAGCCTAGTCCTTTTTAATTTTACTAAGTAAGAACAACACTCCAACAATTATTAGTAAGGCTACAGCAACACCGATTGCTACATAAATTCCGTTTGCCTTTAACCAACTATTAAATGGGTTATTAACTGGATCAGATGCAAATAATTTCATAACTATTTTTCAGTGTCCTCACAGGTATCACAAACAAAGTTTTGGAGTCTTCTTGCTCTTGGAATAAAAGTGGTCATTTCATCAGTGTCATAACCGACTTGAATGTGTGATTCATCCACCATGATTGGACGTTTTAAAACTGTTGGATTTTGACGGATAAATTGAATCATTTCTGAAACAGTCATGTCGTCAAGTTTAATGTTGTTTTCTTTGATGATTTTACTTCGTAAAGAAATAATATCTTCGGTACCATTTTCACTTTTTTCAAGCATTTCTCTAAGCTCTTTTTCACTTAGTCCTTGCCCTGTGATATTTTTCTCAACATATGGAATTTTTTGCTCATCAAACCACTTCTTGACTTTGATGCATGAAGAGCAAGATGGGGAAACATAAATCTTAATCATGCTTTTTATTCTACCGACAAATAACATAAAGTCAATAAATTGACACTGATTATTTAGTTAACTTATAATATTTCCATTACGCGAGGAAAATTACTATGGATCACATTTTAAGCGGAATTAAACCTACAGGCCAATTAACTCTCGGTAATTATATTGGCGCCATTAATAAGTTCGTTAAGTTGCAAGACTCTGGCGAATCATTTTTGTTCATCGCCGATTTACATGCTTTAACTCTTCCAATTGAACCGGAAGTTTTAAGAACAAATTCTAGAGATTTAGCGGCTTTTTATCTAGCCGCAGGTCTTGATCCAAACAAATCAAATATTTTCCTTCAAAGTGATGTCTCAGCACATGCCGAACTAGCTATCATTCTTCAGAACTATCTCTATATGGGTGAGCTTTCAAGAATGACTCAATTCAAAGATAAATCTAGCAAAATGAAAGAAGAAGCCATTGGCTTAGGTTTATTTGCATACCCAGTTTTAATGGCAGCTGATATTGTTTTATATGACTCAAAAGTTATCCCTGTTGGAGAAGATCAAGTTCAACACGTTGAGTTAGCAAGAGACTTAGTCAAACGTTTCAATAACCGTTATGGTGATGTTCTTGTAATGCCAAGAGCAGAAGTTAACAAAGTAGGCGCTAGAATTATGTCTTTATCTGACCCAACAAAGAAGATGTCTAAGTCAGACCCAAAAGGCGATATTTACCTTAAAGATGACCCAGCAGTTATGAGAAAGAAAATCATGTCTGCTGTTACAGATATGGAAGCTCATGTCCATTATGATCCAGAAAAACAACCTGGAATTTCTAACCTTATGACTATATTGTCATGTTTAACCGGAAAATCCTTTGACGAGATTGAAAAGGAATTTGAAGGTAAAGGTTATGGTGATTTCAAACGTGCTGTTGCAGATGCAGTTGTAAATACACTTGAACCACTTCAACAACGTGCAAAAGCAATCATTGAATCTGGCGAAGTAGACAAGGTTCTAGAAAAAGGTGCAAAAAGAGCAAACGAAATTGCTTCACAAGTACTAGCAAGAGTTCAAAAGGCTATTGGCTTATACCACAAATAATGAAGAAAGAAATTGAGCGAAGAATTATTGCCTTCGATATGGATGGCACTCTTCTTACCCACAAAAAGAAGATTTCTTTCCTTACTCTCTACTACTTACGCAAATTAACTAAACAAGGCCACCTCATTGTTTTAGCAAGTGGTAGACCTTCTAGATCTTTAAAGAAATACTACAATCAACTAAAACTTAAGACTCCAATGATTTGTTATAACGGAGCCTATGTTTTTAATCCACACGATAAAGACTTCCCGACAATTGAATTTGAATTCCCTAAAGAAGTTATCGTTGAAGTTTTAGATAAAATTAGACCACACATTAAAAATGTGATGTGTGAAACTGACACTGAAATTTGGGTTGATAAAGAAGATCCATATCTTGATAAATACTTCTGGTATGACGGTATGGATG
>JAEEGI010014915.1_pt1 | contig 16266 bp, 15 predicted proteins | sample 8958751 | NCBI WGS metagenome assembly JAEEGI01 (sample SAMN16246545, study PRJNA631951) | gut metagenome | biome: gut microbiome; feature: rumen; material: KS-attached | host: Bos | place: Iran: Karaj | collected 2018-10
TACCTCAACGACCGAACCTCCTTCGATACCTATGTTGAATTTGTAGCAGAAGATGGTGCAAAAGGTGGCATCGGCATCGAGGTGAAATATACCGAAAAAGGCTACTCGCCGAGCGAGAAGGAAAAGGAGGAGGCTATCACCAACTACAAGCACTCTCCCTATTTTGCCGTGATGAAGGAGTCAAAGTATTTCATTCCAAAGGCATTCAAGCGTGAGGAGACGGGCCTCAGGGCGTGGTCACCATTGGTGCGTAACGAACTGCGTCAGATCTGGCGCAATCATCTGCTGGGCGCTTCCATGGTACAGAATGAGGACATCAAGTATTTCCTTTCCCTGCTGGTTTATCCCAAGGGCAACACCCACTTCCACGGCGACAAGACGCACAATGGAGCCGTGCGAAATTACAAGCAATGGCTTAGCTCTGAAGGACAAAAGACGTGGCAGGCCATCACCTTCGAGGATCTGTTCCTGTTGATTCAAAAGAACTTCACCGACCCCGAAGGCACCGCCTGGGTAAACTATCTGAAGGAGCGCTATTTATTCTAAGCTGATATTATTTCTCTACGGATTAACACAGATTAATCAGATTTTAATTAGTAGCGACAAGCAGATATAATCCGCTCAATCCGTTTCAATCTGTAGAGAAAAAGAACATTCATGAGAAATTCGTGACTAATTCGTGATAATTCATGTTAAAAATAAAAACACGAATACTCATAAATTGACCACGAATTTCTCATAAATTATTTTTTCTCGTGTCTCAATTCTTTAATTCTCAAATTCTTGATTAATAAAAATAGCGATCCGTATGGCCTTTTTCTGGCTTTGCCTTTATCTAGCTACTATGAAGGAGCTTTTTTTCTCTTTGAAAGGTGTAGCACGGCCTTGCCGTGCGCTGTAAGTTAGTGCCAGACAGATAGGAGAGCTCGCTCTCATAGATGGCTGGCACTAATGCTAAGCAAAGGGGACGCAGTCCCTACACCTTTCAAAGCTTTTTTTTCATAAAATGATTTTCATTTCCTAACAGGATACTTCCTAAAATACTCCTCAAGCTCCTTCTTTTTCTCTCTGGCCATTTGTTTCCAATCTTCATCATCGCCATTCATAATAGTAGCCACATAGTCATCCCACTCGCGTGACTGGAAATATTCCCGCATCTCTGCGATATATTGCTCGAGTCGCGTCTTGAGACTATCGAAGTCCGCAATCACCCAATCAAAACCATTGTAATGCAGGACAATAGTGTGATTGCGTTGAAAATATTTTACTTCCACATAAGCCGTCTTTTGGCCGTTCAAGGTATAGTCTATTACCTCAACCTGATTATTCTCGCTTCCATCATAATCTTGACCAGACACGAAATAATACAGCCATTCTTCATAACCGATTTCACCTATTCCGCTGCTCGGCATCGAAAAAGCATGATTCAGCAACCGATAGAACGACGGCTCAAACGCCTCCCTGCGGCTATTTTCCATCCCATGATCGGGAATATACGGAACCAATTGGGCCACCCTTCTCTTGATGTAATAATCCTCGAGATAAGCTTGTCCATACACATCTTGTACAGCCAGCAGGCTGCATGCCGAAAGAATTAAAGATAGAATTAGATTTCTCATATTATTAGTGTTTTTGGGAGTTAACAGGAGTTATCGGGAGTTAGTGCTAACGCACGGGAGTTAACGTACAAATGTGTCTCGGGTCGCGGAGCAAAGATACATATTATAAATTTATATACCTTATCGGGATTCACTTTAACATTAGTTTAACGCTTCACCCGCACACTTAGTCCCATCTCGCCCCAATCTTGCACCATCTGTCCTTCACCAGTGCCTTCTCACGTCAAGATGGTTTTATGTGTCCACGGCGGGTACAATAGTATTACACGATGGGATTACTATTCCCAACCAGACGGAAACTAAGCGACAGATTGATGGTATCCATCTCGCAAATTTGTTTGGCGAGGAGGTTCATGTTGTGGAAGCGGTCGTAATTGGAGGGAACCGAAGGGTTAAGAGGGGTTAAGAGAGGTGAAGAAAGGTGAAGAGGGGTTGGGGGGCCATAACTCATGGCGCCATCGAGCTGCGAGGGCATGGCGTCGAGGTCATCAGGCCAGGGGGCGAGGATGAGGAGGGAGCCTTCGGCACAGGCGAAGAAGCGCTCGCCCTCGGGCTTTCGGGTGATGGGTTCCTTCTGGAGATGGATGAGCGGAAGGCGCTCTTCGATGGCGATGTTCTTGATGGCGAGTTCGCCGGGGGAGATGCCGGGCGTGACGAGCACGGTGCCCTCCTGGGCATCCTTGATCCAGGCGTCACGATCGTGCTGCCATGCCTGGGTGTCGGTGTAAGGGACGTTGGTGCGCGTATCGGGTGGGTAGGGAAGTGCAGAGTAGCCATGCTGCAGGCGCTCGTCGAGGGTGAGCTGTTCCATGCGTGCCTTTCGATGGCAGAAGACCTGCGCCTTCAGGGGGCAGCGCAGCAGCAGGAAATTGCCGAAGGCGGAGTAGCGCACGCCGGCAATGGTGAGGCACAGGCACGACTGCATGAACTGCGGCACGCGCGCCTTGATGATGGCGCGGCGCGGGTTGTCGTTCACGTAGGCAATCATGGCCTGCAGCTGGCCCTTTCTCCATAGGAAGGAGTCGTCGTAGTTGTCATCGAAGAGGGGCCGCTGGGTGTGCGGGTGGGAGGCGTAGAAGCGAGCGCGCTGCGCGCGGGACATGCGGTGCGGGTCGGGGGGAGGGGGCGTGGATGACATTTCTGTTGCAGCCAAAAACGGCTGTGACGGAGGACAAGGAGGGGCCCCGTTTTGGTTTTCGTCCACAGACGTTTTTGGCTGTGACGGCTGCGACGGAGGACAGGGAGGAGCCCCGTTTTCGTCCACAGCCGTTTTTGGCTGTGACGGCTGCGCGTCGGCGGCCATCAACGCGTGCCAGCGCTTCGTGCAGCCCACCTTAAAGCCCCATATCACCTGCCCGACGCTCACGTCCATGCGCTCCTCTACAAAGAGGACGCCGTGGAAGTGGTCCGGCATGACGGAGGCGGCCAGCGTCTTGACCTTGTGATTGTGACGCAGCTGGTTAGCGGGGATATTCTCCCACTCCTCCATCACCGCCTCCCCAAGCGGGGAGAGGTTGACGCCAGGATTGGCGAGGTCCATATTGAGCTCGCCGAGGAGGTGGTCGCGATTGGCGACCACGATGGTGATCAGATAGATGCCACGTTCGTAGTAGTCGTGGCCATTGCAATGCGGGCGATGGGAGGGGGTCATGGATGAATGCGGTTGAATGCGGAAGAATGGCGATTGGATGTGCTAAAGCATAGCGGCCGAATCTCGACAAATATGCGCTGCAAAGTTAAGGCTTTTCGCGGAGATTGCAAAAATAGTTGAAAATATTTTATTTTTTCAGGCAATTTTTTTTATATCTTGCACCATCTGTCCACCATCAGTACAATCTCACCCCACGATTGTATCACTTGTACACGGGTAGTACATTCTCACCGCAATATGGTACTATGTGTACGCGGGTGGTACAATCCCACGGCAAGATTGTACTATATGTCCACGGGTGGTACAATCTCACGCCAAGATGGTACTATCTGTCCACCATTAATCCAATCTCATCCCAAGATTGTATCAAGTGTCCACAGGAAGTACATTCCCACGACATAGCTGCACTACTTGTGCACAGATAGTGCAATCTCGCTGCAAGATGGAAGGGATTGTGTGGGGGAGGGGTGGGAGTGGAATGAGAGGGGACTATTCGATAAAATATCCTGTAAAATACAGTATTCGAATGGTGGTTGAAAGTTAATATTGAGGAAGAAGAATAAAAAAAACTACATAAATCAAAAAATAATTGAAATATTTTTATTATTTCAAAAAAAGTTATTATCTTTGCACTCTGAATTACTAAAATAAAAATATTGGAAACGATGGAGAAACTACTACTCAACTCTCTAGCTTTCGAGTTCCCTGAGGAACCCGTAGTGTTTTACTTCTGCCACGAGTATTATTCAGATAGACCACTCTTCAGAATGGCATCAAGTATTCTATGGCCAGAAAATATAAGAACCATATTCCCTAATCTCGCTGAAGGTGATGAAATCTTCACCTCCTTTACTGACCAGTACGAAGGTATGAAACCATTGGCACTTGACCTCAGACATGAAGGCAACTATTACTTTGCCAAACGATATGCCAATCGGCTGATCAGAAAGTATTTCCAGTCACATTTCCCCCAATGCATACTTTCGATCATCAATATCACAAAAGACAATGAAATATGGGTAAAGAGTAACGAACCTGCCGAGTTTGCCAATTGTGCAAGATTTGACCGCTTCCTATTTAGGATTGATTTTAACAAATTCAAGAAGAAGCCAGAACTATTATTACTCAAGTTTCGCAAGTGAAAAAACGATGTATAAAATTGTATAAAAAAACGCCAAGAGTCTTGCATAAGTTGCAAGAAATTAGTATCTTTGCGCTGCTACACGATAAATCAACTAAAATACTCTTGGCATGCGCAAAGATACGAAAATCATCTCAGAAATTGGCATTTTTTTCAAGAAATCTGCCGAAAACAAGGCTATTTACAGCATTATGGACGTCATTAGCAGTGTGAGATTGCAAGAAAGACAAATTGGAATTCATAAAAATGCCAATTGCAAGTTCACCGTCCTGCACATCTTCCATCTGCTTCTTCTCTTCCCTTTCTTCTCGGTCAAGAATATCTATCACTTCGCAGACTCGGGCCTTAGTCAGATGTTCTCAGCAGAGAAAGATGTCTTCTACCGGTTCCTAAGCAATGACAATATCAGATGGAGGGATATTCTTTATGCCGTCAATCGACAGCTTATCACCAAGCTTGAGATCCGGAAGGATTCCAAAGAAAGTAAAGATCCCGTCTGCCTCGTCGCCGACGACAGCGACCATCCCAAGACCGGCATCCATACAGAACTGATAGGCAGAATCCATTCTCATGTAGACCACAAGTCAAAACTTGGCTACAAAGGACTGTATCTTATGCGTACTGATGGAAAGACCCAGACAGTGCTAGACTTTTCCTTACATGGAGAGCAGGGCAAGAACTCTTCCAAGCCACAAGGCCTGACAAAGAAGCAGCGAGAGGAGCGCTATACCAAAGAACGCAGTGCGGATTCTGTTGTCTCAACTCGCATCTCCGAATATACGGATTCCAAGCTGGATTGTCTGATCAAGCAAGTTAAGAGAGCTATTCAGAAGAAGGTCCACTTTGACTATCTTCTTGTAGATAGTTGGTTTACTTGCAAGGAGCTAGTGCATTTCGTACGGACGAAATGCCACAAGATCCATTTGCTAGGCATGATCAAAATGGGCAAGACCGAATATTCTACAGAATATGGAGACAAGAATGCCAATGAGATAGTGGAGAAGATCAAGGCCTTGGACAAAAAAGCCAATCGAAAGAATGGCGAAAAGCGTATCAAGTACAGTCGTCAATATCGCTGCCACTACTTCTGTGTAGACGCGATGCTCGATGGGAAAAAGGTCCGTTTGTTCTTCTGCAAGCGTGGAAAGAATGGTAACTGGAAAGGGTTGCTGACGACAAATACCAAGCTTTCTTTTATGGAGGCTTACAGGATTTATGCGATGCGCTGGAGTATTGAAGTCTACTTTCACGAGGCCAAAGGACTGCTTAGACTCGGGCAATGCCAGTGCCGGGATTTCTCTTCTCAGATTGCAAGTATTTCAATTGCAATCCTGCAGTATAACATATTGTCAGTTGTGAAGCGTTTTGAGTCTTACCAAACAATCGGAGGCTTGTTTAACCAGACACTTTCCGGCACGCTTGAACTCTCTGTAACGTCAAAGATCTGGGCCTTATTGCTTGAAACAATTGTTGAGATTGCTGAGCTGTTGTCTGCAGATGTAGATGATATCATCGCTACTATAGTCCAGAATAATCCAAAGACAAAGTTCTTTTTCGATAATTATACAGCCAGGCAGGTGGGCTGATTCTCACTTGCGAAACTTGAGTTATTATCATACGAAGGTACATCACACGTTATTTATGACTCTATAGAAAAATTAAGAGGTAAATTTCGAGCAGATGACCCCTTTGATGTAAACGTAGCTGATATATCAGACATGCTTGGCAAGGTCGTTTATCTACAAAAATCATCAAGGAATGGCTTTAACTTGTTCATTGTGGATAAATACAGATTTCTTCAAGAACATAAACCTGATTTTGATTCTTCAAAAGCTTATCCAATACTTAATCGTATGTTGATGGATGCTTTGGGTTATAAGTCTCCAGCGATAGAACATCGAGATAACCCTTTGCAAAAGTATTATAATAAAATCGAGGCTTTCTATAAGCAATATCTTGACAATGAACAATTCCGCGCTGTAATACCCATTTCTGCCAATGGTTTTATGCAAGTGGAAGAGTGCCAGTCGGGCATTACGGCCACAGGATGCAACACGTTGCTTTTCGGTAATGGTGCCACACATTACAGTCCAACATTGGGATTGAACAATGGTCCCTATCTGCCTGTACCAGTAGATGGGATTATGCTATTTTGTGTGTTTCATACCGAAGAAAAGAACTTTGCTCGCTATCTTATCAATAGCCTTCGTGACGGATATGGAGCATATAAGAATTATTCTAAGCGAGTAATTAACCCGTTCACTGGCGAATCGAATGAGAAAATGGATGTTCTCAAACGATTTACAGGAAGAGATACAAAGTTCGCACCATTCTTTATTGAGTTTCATAACAAGCGAGACCCTTTCCCCGAAGTTCAACAGAAAATGATTGAAGCATTCTCGAATGGCAGATTAAAAAAGGACACGGCATATATGGCACTGTATGTATCTCCTATCAACAAACAAGATGTCGATCATAATGCCCAAATGGCATATTCAAGGATCAAGGATGCCTTATTAAGTCACAATATAATGACACAGGTCATTCTTACTGAAAATATTGGAGCCATAAACAGGAATAAACTAAATAAAAAAGGTGAATTCGAGATATCACCTATTACTGGTTTCGCATATACCCTTCAGAATATGGCATTAGCTATCTGCGCCAAAATGGGAGGCACACCTTGGAGGATAGCAACACAAAAGAAAAATGAACTTGTGATTGGTATTGGTGCATTCTTCAATCAAGAGAAGGGGGCGACTTATATTGGATCGGCGTTTTCGTTTGATAATACTGGCACATTTAACTCCTTCGAATGCTTTATGAAAGACCAGATGAGAGCTCTCGTCGGTTCTATAAAAGAGGCTATCATGAAGTTTGCATCTATCAATGGCAAACCCGATAAGGTCGTGATACACTACTATAAACAAATGAGCCGAAAGAAAGAGTATCAGCCAATCGAAGAAATGCTCAATTCTTTGGAATTGGGGCAAATACCTGTATATGTGGTTACTGTCAACAAGACAGACTCTGAGGACCATGTAGTTTTCAATTTAAGCGATAAAAGTATGCTTCCTTACAGCGGCACATATATCTGTTTAGGCAATGGGAAGTTTTTGCTTTGTAACAATACTCGGTATCTCAACACTCATGGGCGTATAGAAGGATTTCCCTTCCCTGTAAAAATAAAGATATGGAGTCCTCGGACTTCCAGCGGGCAATTAGATACTAATATAATTAAAGGCTTGATTGAACAGGTTTACCAATTTAGTCGCATCTATTTCAAGTCGGTCAAGCAACAGCATCTGCCTGTCACGCTCAAATATCCTGAACTGCTATCAGAAATGTTATCATCTTTTGATAGCCTCTCTATCGACCACATCGACAGCAATAAACTATGGTTCCTATAAATATGAAAGATACATTATTTGCCCAGCTGATTGGAAAAGAGTTCCAAAGTTGGATGTTTGCGAATGGTAGCAAAGACCAATACCAGATGGAACTACGCCATTTGAGAATTCTTTCATGTATCTTTGAACCGCAGTATGTGATAAATTTCCAATCTATCCTTTTAGCTCGAAAGTCAAATACTATATGAGGGTCATTGACAATGCAGTGAACTCATATATCAATGCTTTCTGTGAGCTAAAGAAGGATGGAGACAGGGATATAATTGCTTTCCAGTTGAAGAAAAATAACGATAGAATCTCAATTGGAATGAAAAAATATGATCAATATCTCAATATCTATAAAGATGTAATAGATGATCTTCTGTCTGAGACACCTTCTTTTACAGAGAATAAGACTATCAAGGAATCGGTCACTTTGTCCTATTATATGTTATGGTCGATAGTCTATTGTCAGATGGAAATCCAACATCTAATGAGTATCTATATTGTGCCTGACGATAGAATGACCGTAGAAGACCTTTTCACACAGCTTTTAGGGATAATGCCACCAAAGACACCTGTTGTAGTAGAGAAAGAAGGTTCAAAACCAAGGGAAGAAGAGACGCTTGAACAGAAACTATTACGTGAGTCCGACCCTGTTCAACATTTCTATGAAACCATGGAACCTGTAGGATTCTTCAAGATAGATAAAACAAAAGTGCTATCAGATAATGCCAAAATAGCTTTAATTAGAAAATTTGTTGAACCTAATGGAATTCCATTTATGGTAGCTATGGTAAATTTTCTCGATTATCCTTCTTACTTTTTTAAATTAATTTCAAAAGAAGAGAAGAACCTTCTCTATGAAAAACTAAGACGGGCTATTAGAGTAACAAGTATTGATACAATTTCGAAAAACTTTTCCAGTCTTGAAATTGATACCTACCGTATTAAGTATACCGCTTGGAAGAAATCAAAAGAAGTAGATCATTTCTATGAAGAACTATCTTTAATGAAATAATTAATTTTGATAGCAAATAAGCACTTTTCGCATATAGTCGAAAAGTGCTATTTATTTGTAAATCATTTAGTCCCATTGTCAATAGGGAAAGTTCCATTGATAATGGGGTGGAATCCACTTCACTCACTTTAGACCTTTGTCGGCGAAATCGGGACAAACCATCCCCCGATTTACCGATAAATTATGGTCAATGATTATCAAGACCCCTCTGCTGAAGAGGCTAAACTACAGAAAGATATCACCCTTATGGGTGGTGGCACCGAGCTTGACCCCATCGACAAGATGGTGGAAGAGGCTGCTCTTCAGGAGTCCGAAGAGGAACGTCGAGGACGCGAGATTCGAGCAGAGCTGATGGAGTATGTAGTTCATGCCGAGACCGAGTTCCCTCCAGAGAAGAACCTGCTCGAAATCGACAAGGTCGGTTGCTTTGCGCTCAAGGACCTGGTGGGCGTCAAAGCGAAGCAGAAAGCCGGCAAGACGACGATGATAGGCATCTTGATTGCTGCTATGCTTTGTGGACAGTGGAACAAGGTGAAACGAGCCGTCAATCGAAAGGTCAAGATCCTTTACGTCGATACCGAACAAAAGGAGCGTGACACCAACCGACTGAACCACAAGGTGCTCCGTATGGCGGGATTACCCATCCAGGATGTCGATGACCTTCGTTTCGTGAATCTGCGCAAGCTGACCACCGAAGAATGCCGCGAAATTCTTCCGCGATTCATCGATGCCTTTAGACCCGACATTGTATTTGTCGATGGCATTGTCGATTTGGTGGGAGACTTCAATTCGGTAGAGGAGAGCCAAGCCGTTGTGCGCCAACATCTAATGTTGGCCGAGACGTACAACTGCTGCATCGTCGAGGTTCTGCACACGAACAAGCAAAAGGAGGATTCGAATATGCGCGGCCACCTCGGGACAATTCTTTCGCAGAAGGCTTCGAATGTGTTCAAATGCGAGAAGGAACCGATTACTAATATCGTGACCGTTTCGTGCGACGATTATCGACATGCGCCCATTCCCTCATGGAGTTTCTCATTCGACCAGCATGGCAATCCGCTAAGCGCCGACGCAGTAGTCGAGCAGATGGCTGCTGACAAGGAGGCCGAAAAGGAACGCCAGAAGGCCGCGAAGAAGGAGCAGGAGAACGAGCATCGTATGGCCGCTGTTCGTAAGGCTTTCGATTCGCAGAAGGAGTGGGTTCGAAAGGATCTTGAAGTATTTATCGGAAATGAATTGAACTTGAAGAAATCTGCTACAAGTTCTTATGTTCGTTCGTTGATTGATTCAGGAATTCTTTCGCCCGAAGGATTCAACGGAATGCTTGTTTTGAAACAAACAGAAAGAAATAATTAACCGTTGTGAAGCCTGTCCACATTCCATCCATCCGCCCAGCGTATATATAATACGCGGCGGATGGATGGAATGATGGACTTCACAAAAAATCGTAAATGATATGAATTCTAATAATTCAGAAATACGTTTTATACTTGATCCAAGTCGTGGTTCTTCCTGCAAGACTACTTGCCCTCATTGCGGTGGCAGGAAGTGCTTCAAACTCTATATTGACACTGAGACGGGCGAACCCCTTGGCGAAGAGTGCGGTCGTTGCGACCATGAGCAATCTTGCGGCTATCATTACAAGCCGCACGAATTCTTCCAGGATCATCCTGACGTAAAGCAGAAACTCTGCCACAAGGACAGTTTCTCTTCTTTTATGAGTTCAAATTCACGACCTATGAGTGAGCGTGTGAAGCCAAATCCGAAACCTGCGGAAAAGGTGGTTTACTTCGAGATGTGGATGGTACTGGTACGTCATAATCCAGATCAGAGCTTCATGCCGTGGCTAAGGTCGAAAGTACAGGATGACGACAAGGTGAACCAAGCCTTCGAGGATTACTGGCTCGGCGCTACCAACTCGAAAACATTCTCACAACAGGCCATTATATTCTGGTATATCGATTGCGAGAATCGCGTATGCGATGGCAAACTGATGTGGTACGGAGAGGATGGACATCGCACCATCGACCCGAACTGGGTATCGAGTCAGATGCGAAAAGCGAAACGTATCAGCGATAACAGCGTAACCAAGAAATGCTTTTTTGGCGAACATCTGCTGAACCGTTATCCCGATAAGCCTGTCGCCATTGTCGAAAGCGAAAAGTCTGCAGTCTTCTGCTCCTGTGTCTATCCGCAATACCTTTGGCTTGCTACGGGTGGATGCAGCGGTCTGAAAGCTGAGAAGATGGAGGTGCTGAGGGGACGTCGGGTGGTAATCTTCCCTGATAGCGGCAAACTCGATGATTGGCGCAAGAAGCTCCAAGATGTCAAAGGAATTGATTTCCGATTCTTTGAAGCATTGGAAGCTTATCCCATCAACTCCGACCTCGTGGATGTCAAGTTAGGTGAGGTGCAGCCTTTGTCCTCTGATCCGGTAATTGGCTCGACCCAAAGTGATGACGTGCAAAAGGATGATGTTATTGCCGCTGATCCTACGTGTCAATCATTAGCAGCCGAAAAATTTGCAGAAATGTGTCAAGACTATCCAGCTATTGGCTATCTCAGCGACCTCTTCGGTCTGGAACCCTTGGATTATTGCCCGTTTTAATCCATTCAGTAACAATAAAGGCTTGCATCAAACGATACGGGCCCTTTATTTTTGATGGGCAATGTCCATCTTGCAAAACTTATTTGCGAGATGGATTTTATTGTGGTAATGGTCGTAGTCGCTAATCAGTGGACTTTTTGGATATTTTTTTCTCATTTCCCTTTTAATGCATCAAAATTACATATTTATTTGAAAATTCGAACAAAATCAAATAAAATGCCAATTATTTATAAAATAATGCTGGATAAATTTGGATTGAATTGAAATTATTACGTACTTTGCGCAGAATTTTACTCAAGTTTCGCATTTAGCGAAACTATACTGGAGTTATCAGTAGTAAACGGGAGTTAACAGGCTAAAGCCTGCGGAGTTAACGGACGATAGTTCAATTAACAATTAACAATTAATAATTATCAATTAACTGTTGCCGACTCGAACAAAATCCATACAGGCAAAGGTATCGTCCGATAACTCCTGTTAACTCCCATTAACTCCCCTATATCAACAAGTTGAGCAAATGCGAAACTTGAGGCATTTAGTATTTCTGCCTATTACTTCTAATGCATATCCCCTTCCCATCGGTTTATTGCGGGATTGGGGACATAATACCTTACCTGGATTGTGTCACCAACTTTCTTGCCTTTAATAGAACTTGATCCTCCATGAAATTCAGCACTATACACGTTAAAGTAATAATGATAATAAAATCTATTTCCTACTTTATTAATATATCCTGTAGTAATTTTATAATCGTCATTTAATAACTCCGTATTATTATGGTAAACATACCGAGTATAAGCAATAAACGCAAAAAGACCAAAAATAACCCAGAACTCAATATTCTTCCAGAACTGGAATCTTTTCTTCGGCCTTTTGTGTTTCATCCGCCTCTCGTGTATGCGTTGTTCCCTCGCCTTCTTTTCCTCGATGGTAGGCTGTTTCGGAGTCTTCATATTTGGAGTATAATTTTCTTGGGTGCAAAGATAATTACTATCTTTGAAATAACCAAAAAAACTTCAAAAAATCTTCATTTTTTTCACAAAAAAGTCCTCAAAAAATTTGGAAATGTCAAAAAAAATTCGTAACTTTGCACAGTGAAAATCAAAGGGATAGGAGCAGTCCGGAATGCGACTAGAACAGAGATTTCCACCCAGAGATAACTACTTTTTTTACTCACTTTTTAACCCATTTAGTACTATGTTTTCAGTAAGTACAAATTTCTCGATTTCGAGGTTGAATAACCCCGAGATCACGGCGTTCTTCATCAACGTGCAGAAGGCGATCACCACCAACGACGCCACGAAGCTGGGTGTGAACGAGATCATGACGGCTTACCAGAGCAAGCTGCAGGAGCTCATCGACCGCGTGTATGTGAGCCAGGGCTCGGAGTTCACCGCTGCCATGAAGGCTGCCGACGACCGCCGCTGCCTCATCTTCCGCCGCATCCGCCTGCGCCTGCAGATGGTTGAGGTGGCCGAGCAGAACGAGGCGCTGCTTGCCATCCAGGATGTGGTGCGCACCCACCTGCTCACCAAGTACGTGGCCAGCGTCACCGCAAGGGCCTATCAGGAGCGCACCTCGATTCTGCAGGGCTTCCTGCTCGACCTCAACGAGAAGCTCGGCGACAGCGGCATCGAGACCCTGGGCCTTGGCGACGACATGTCGTCGCTCGAGGATGCCAACAACGCCTTCATCACTGCCTACGCCCAGCGCGCGGCTGAGAAGGCCGAGGGCAACATGGGCGTGACCGCCCGCCTCCGCGACGAGATGTACGACCTCTACCTGCAGGTGATCTGCATCGTGCAGTACCTCGCCAACTCGACCGACACGGCAAATGCCGAGAAGGCCACTGCCTGCCAGGCGTTCATCGCCCACGTCAACGTGCTGCTCAGCGATGCGAAGAAGCGCCTCGAACAGCGACTGAGCGGTGGCGATGCCGAGGGAGAGGGCTCAGGTGAAGGCGGTGATTCTTCAAGCGCTACGGATTCAACGGATTCAACAGATTCTGGTGGGTCGGGCAGCGGCTCGGGTGAAGGTCACACAGACACCACAGATCCCACAGATAACGGTGGGTCGAACGGCGGTAGCAACGGTGGCTCGAACTCCTCGAACTCCTCAAACCCTTCGAACCCCTCAAACCCCGCCTCTGGCGGCAACTCTTCCGACCCGAACAAGCCCTCTGATAGCGGTGTCGTGAACGGTGACGAGGTTAGCTTCTAATCACGAATTACGTTCATTATTTCTCTACGGATTTGAGCGGATTTATCGGATTTCTCTTTGATTGGAACATGCAGATAATCTGTTTAATCTGTGCAAATCCGTAGAGTGATAAACGAATTCTATAATTCGCAAATTCGTGATAAAAAAAGTCTATGAAGCCGATAATCAAGACCATCGAGGAGCTGTACGGTAGGAGGGAGGCGACGGGCGAGGTCATCCTCGACGAGATGGTAAATTGCCTTCGCAAGACGCGGATCATCGCGGTGGCCGATCTGGCTGCGCTGATGGACGTCAAAGCTCACCAGCTGAACATGGCGGTGCACCTGCTGACGGGGATGACGACGCGCGACGTCATCAACCGGTGGCGATTGCTCCAAGCTCAGGACCTGTTGCGACAGGGCACGACGGGCGATGCCAGGGATGGCTTCGGACAAAACGCGACGGGGACCGAGGGCGCGAAGCGGCTCGACGGAGCGGCGAAGCAAGCCACCAAGGATGACCGAATCCGCCTCCTTAATGCAGTGGCCCGTCGCTGCGGATGGCGTTCCTACCGCGTGTTGCTCAAAGTGGCTCACCGATATGGAGTAAAGCTCGAAAAATTGTGAGATTGCTCACTCTCAGTAACAGAAAAGGGTCCGCACCGTTTGGTGCGGGCCCTTTGTTTGTAGATGGGGGAGATTGCGGAGAGGGGTGCTCCGGTTGGTACGGAGGAGAGCAGCAGCCAAACATGGCTGCGACGTCAACAACGGGACAAGGCGGGTTGCGATAATGACTGCTCCGTTGGTACGGAGTGGTGCAATCTTGCGGCGTGACTGCTCTGCTTGGTACGGAGTGGTGCAATCTTGCGGCGTGGCTGCTCCGCTTGGTACGGAGTGGTGCAATCTTGCGACGTGGCTGCTCCGCTTGGTACGGAGTAGTGCAATCTTGCGGCGTGGCTGCTCCGCTTGGTACGAAGTGGTGTTTTTGACAATCAATCAAAATTTGACAAAGCAATTTGATAACTAAACAAAGCAAATAATTTCAAATAGCTGTAAATTCTAAGATATTTTGTCAATATAACAATACTTTGGCCGAAATCAAATACAATATTCGTATCTTTGCAAAATGAATAAGCAAGTTACTATTATTTTATAACAACTCAAATTTTCACATCTCAAATTATTAGGCCTATGAAGCATCTCTTTATCACCCTTTTGCTTTTCCTTGCTTCGCAAATGTCAGTTTTCGCCCAGAACCTTGAGTTCCAATATCAGGGCAAACCCATTGAGAATGGAGCCATTTCAATCGTAGCAGCCATCGACTTTTTCGGAGACTTGTCGTGCGAGACCAATCCAGCCGAGGCACCCGAAACCGGACTGATGCTTGTGAGCAAGGATGGCAGTACAATAAGCGGTACGGCCCATCTGACGATCACGGAGCACACTTTCCGCGCCAAGACCCTGCAATGGTGCATGGGTGGTGCATGTAGTCCGATGAACAATGTCACCGAAATGGAAAAGACTTTCTCGGGAACGGCAATCCAAACACAGTTCGACGCCTACACGATTCGTCAGGAAGGCCACCTGCTTGCCCAGCTCGACATCAGCGCTGGGGGCGAGGAGCTTTCCATCACTATCGAATTCCTCAACGGTGAGTCTTCGGGCATCGAAAAGCTCGGTGCCGACAAGGGTCGTGCCGACGTCTATGACATCAGCGGTCGTCCTGTGATGGTGAATGCCGACGCCATCGAGCGCCAGCAGCTGAAACGTGGCGTTTACATCGTCAAGGACAGCAAATCAACACGCAAGATTATCGTCAAATAACCAACCTTTTTACTAACCTTTTAAAATTTAAAAACATGATTAAAAAACTACTCTCACTCGTGATGCTGCTCTCGTTTGCAGCAACCATCTGCGTAGCCGGTCCAACAGAGAACCGACTGCCAAAAAACAGTCCTTTCAAAAACAGTTCGAAACACACCACAACGGCCCAGATGAAGAGGGCACCTCTTGCGCTACAGGACCTTGACCTGGAACCTGGGCAGACCTGGTTCGGCTACTGGAATCCCGAGAACTTCATGACCTTAGGCACAATGTGTGCCTGCGACTATGCCTTAGGCTTTTACATACCTGACAAGGTGGCTGGCAAGGGTGCCACAATCGATGGCATGCGCTTCTATCTGCCCTCAACGGTTGGTATCAGCAATGTGAAGGCATGGGTTTCGACCAAACTTTCCGAGATTGGCAAATACGCCGATGGCTACGACCTGGAGATCAAGAATGTTGAAACAATTGTTGCGGGATACAACGAAGTACTTTTCGACAAGAAGTATGAAATACCCGAAGGTGGCCTCTATGTCGGCTACTACTTTTACTCTGATCCCGACTTGTCAGACTTTCCACCCGAAGATTATACCACCGCAGCAGAGTACTATGCATGGTATGAGAAATATCTGGCATGGATAGTAGAACATCCTGAGGCAGAACCATTTGCAGTCACTCCTGGCGACAAATTGTTTGAAGGCACCATGTACTTCGCATCGGTTTATCAGGATGAAATTTGCACGCAAAATGCTGAAATGTATGGCGAGCCTTCATATCTTGATTTTGTCGGTTGGTTCGATTACTCGACGTATGGC
>JAEEGI010014923.1_pt1 | contig 16259 bp, 22 predicted proteins | sample 8958751 | NCBI WGS metagenome assembly JAEEGI01 (sample SAMN16246545, study PRJNA631951) | gut metagenome | biome: gut microbiome; feature: rumen; material: KS-attached | host: Bos | place: Iran: Karaj | collected 2018-10
ACGCCCTCCAAAAGTCGAACAGTGCAATAAGATGAGATCAGGCCCTTTTGTATCAAATTGACAATCTAGTTTCAACCGATAACCGCCGATATTATGGTCAAATAGTTTATAATACACAGAAGCTACGTATTGACCTTTTGTATTCTGGCTGATGGTTGTTTTTACCCTCCTGGGGTGTTTTGCCCGGTATTCATCCGCATATCCGGCAGCAACTGAATTGGATACCAACAGAAGTCCCAGTATGGAAACCAGCAGAAACATCTTATGCAACCGATGGCGTAATAAATAATTGTCCATTTTTTAATCCTTCGTTTTTGCTATTTTTACTATAACTTACTATAACTTAATAATCGTACAAAACTATGGCTAAAGTAGTACAACTTTTTGACATCCCGTACTTTTGTGACTTTTTCTGCAACTGTTTTGTTATAATGAATAATAGATGAGACTATTGAGACAAATTCCAGTTTTGCTTAGTAAAGGTTAGTATGATATAATTAAAAAAATTTCCCAACAGTGTCAATTTTGCTGAACCTGTTTTGTATATATAAATAAATGGCAAAATAAATTATTTTAAGGAGGATTCTACTATGCCGATTAACAAAAATGAGTTGACGAGAGAGCAGATTACCAAGGCAATGGCCTGCGAGACCGCCGAGGATCTGATGGCGCTGGTGAAGGCCAAGGGCCACGAAATCACGAAGGAAGAAGCCGAGGCCTGCATGGCGGAGCTGGCGGACATCGAGCTGGACGAGGCCACGCTGCAACAGGTGGCGGGTGGTAGTCCAAAGATCAGTGATATATTAAAGAGTACAACGGCGATCTTGATGTTTCTTTAATTAGAAGGTTTTATCATGGCAAAGATCAACGTAAACGAACTCTCGAGGGAACAAATCGAAAAGGCGATGGCCTGCGAGACCGCCGAGGAGCTTATGGCGCTGGCGAAAGCGGAAGGTATTGAACTGACGAAGGAAGAAGCTGAATCATATTTGGCGGAGCTGGAAGACTTCGAGTTGGACGGTGATATGCTGAAACGGGTAGCGGGTGGTCGCGGCTACGCTGACCTCTGCTGGAGCAACACTAAGCCGATATTTACGCAGTGAATGAATGCAATTCGAGAACGAGCCCCAGCGGCGACCACTGGTAAGAAATTCTTACCTCAAAATTTTTCAGCGCGTCGACGGGGGGCAAACATAGAGCAAAAAAACCTTTTGGAAAACGAATCCTAAACATAAATAGAAATTCACGGTTCCCTGCTTATCTCAAAAATAAGCAGGGAGCTGTTTTTTTTGCCTTAAAGGCGTTAACTTAATGACATTGAGATTTTTCTGTGGCTGTTTTGTTATAATGATGGCAGTGATACAAATTCCAGTTTTGCTCAGCAACGATGAGTATGATATAATTAAAAAAATATTTCCAACAGTGTCAATTTTGTTGAACCTGTTTTGTATATATAATAAAAGGCATTTAAATTTTATTTATAAGGAGGATTCTACTATGCCGATTAACAAAGACGAACTGACAAAAGAACTGGTTGAAAAGGCCATGCAGTGCAGGTCTGCCGATGAACTGATGGCACTGGCAAAGACCGGCGGTTTTGAGCTGACCAGGGAAGAAGCCGAAGCGTATATGGCGGAGCTGACCGACGTTGAGCTTGACGCCAACACGCTGAAACATGTAGCGGGCGGTCAGTGCTATGGAGATTGCCGGCAGCATACTCCAATCGGTTTTCAATAAAATCAGTTACATGTTGAAACATTTTAAACCTCCGATAAAAAAGAGGGGCCTATACAGCCATTGTCATTAAGTTAAGCTAAATCGCAATTTTGCATAGTAAATGATTCAACAGTCGTGGATATTCCACGGCTGTTTTGTTTTAGTACGGTAAATATCAGTTTTGCTCAGCAACGATGAGTATGATATAATTAAAAAAAATAATTTCCAACAGTGTCAATTTTGATGAAGCTGTCTTGTATATATAATAAAAAGCATTATAATATTAACAGTTAAGGAGGATTTTTCTATGCCGATTAACGAAAAGCAAATCACAAACGAAATGATTGCAAAAGCTATGCAGTGCGAAACAGCCGATGAGTTGATTGCGTTAGCTAATTCTGAAGGTATTGAATTGACTAAAGAAGAGGCCGAAGCGTATTTGGCTGAATTGGAAGATTTTGAATTGGATTCAGATGTTTTACAGAAGGTTGCTGGTGGCGGTATATATGAGACTGTAAATACAATAATTAAAGAGGTTCCTAATGTAGTCAAAAACATATGATGGCATAGACAGGGATTATGATGAAATAATTGTGTTATAAAAATGGTATGGGAGGATTCTATTATGCCGATTAACAAAAACGAACTTACAAAAGAAATGCTTGCTAAAGCTATGCAGTGTGAAACTGCTGATGAATTGATTGCGTTAGCAAAAGCTGGCGGTTATGAAGTTACGGAAGAAGATGCAGAAGCGTATCTGAAAGAATTGGAAGATTATGAGTTAGATAAAGAAACTTTGCAAAAGGTCGCTGGTGGTACTTTGTTATGGGATACCTACTTTAGGGAAACTTCAAAGTAATAATAATTTATTGAAGGAGGATATTATAATGCCAATTAATAAAAACGAGTTGACAAAGGAACAGATTGCGAAAGCAATGTCCTGCGAGACTGCCGAGGAACTTATGGTGTTGGCAAAAACTGAAGGCATCGAATTGACAAAAGAGGAAGCCGAAGCGTATCTGATAGAATTATCGGATGTGGAACTGGACAGCGATGCACTGAAAAATGTGGCGGGTGGTGGCACATGCTATACTGCTTATTAAAGGAAGACAGGGTGTTGGTGTTTAAAAAAACGGAGGTATTTTACAATGGGAAAAATCAACATGAATGAACTGACGAAAGAACAGATTCAAAAGGCTATGGCTTGTGAAACTGTCGAAGAATTGATGGAACTGGCAAAATCTGAGGGTATCGAATTGACGAAAGAAGAAGCCGAAGCGTATTTGGCTGAAATGGATGATGTGAAGCTGGACGATACGGCCTTACAACAGGTGGCTGGAGGCATTTGTTCAGTAGCTGATGCATCGCAAGAGCGAATACTGTCTTTCCATTGTGGAGTTCAATCATTGAATTGATTCCCAGTTCATACAGTTTTACGAATTCATTGGTTTTAGTAGTCCAGGGCAATGCCCTGGCCGTTGCCCCAGCCGTTAAAAGGACTATAGTATGGTAAATCTCAATTTATACGCGTAACTATCATTGAAAAATCAAATAAAAGAGCAACTCCCCCTGCTTATTTTTAGAAGTAAGCAGAGGGAGATTTTTTTGGATTCTTTAAGCCAATAACTTAATGCCTTCTTAGCGTACAAACCTTAAAACGGAATTTCCGCATAGTACTTCTTTTTTATAGCTTCTAACGTAGCCGCTTTTTTGTCATTTCGGATCAACGTGACGGTTTTCAGTAATGCGGCTCTGCAGAATTTTGTCCGGTCTTTTTCTGTGTCGCCGTATTCACGTTGCAGCAGTTCCTGCACAAACGCCGGCAACATATTAAACTGCATCTGGGCTGCAAGCTGCATGTCGCCAAGGATGGCATCATAGGAATCGTCACGTTCAAAATTATATTGATACGCAAGAGCCGTGTAGGCGTTTTCGTAACCTTCCTGCACCACAAGGCAGCGGGTCTGCAGACTGACGCAGTTATCCCGCAGCAATTTGGCAATGTGCAGGGCGGCCTCGCCAACATAAAATTTCCGCGCTTTGGCGGTAATCGTTTTCAGATACATTTTTTCCTTTTCCATCATTCTTTTTCCTCCTTTAGTACGCATCCGCTTCGTTCATTAGTACGCATCCGCTTCGTTCATTAGTACGCATCCGCTTCGTTCAGGCTGATAAACCGGGTGCAATCGTTTTTGAAAAACAGGTTGACCTTTCCGGTAGGGCCGTTACGGTGTTTGGCCACAATCAGTTCGGTAAGGTGGGTAGGGGCGGCGTCATTTTTTTTATAATAATCTTCCCGGTACAGAAACATAACAATGTCCGCGTCCTGTTCCAGTGAACCGGATTCCCGCAGGTCGGAAAGCATGGGCTTTTTAACCTGACGGGTCTCCACGCTGCGGCTTAACTGGGAAAGCGCCAGCACCGGCACGTTCATCTCACGGGCCATGGCCTTCAGCCCGCGGCTGATTTCCGAAACTTCGCGCTGGCGGTTTTCGGAATTGTTTTTCACGTTGGGCGCCTGCATCAGCTGCAGGTAATCAATCACGATCAGATCCACGCTGCCTTCGGATTTCAGGCGGCGGACTTTGGAACGCATCTCCTGTATGGTAAGGCCCGGCGTGTCGTCAATGTACACGCTGGAATTGACCAGTTTGTCTGCCGCTTTCCAGATCCGGCTCATCACCGACGACTTTTTGTTTTGCAGTTCTTCTTCCGAAATCTTTCCGCCTTCTGCGGCGGCTTTCCCGGGGTGCAGGTCCTGTTTGCTTACGTTGGCTTCGGTGCAGATCATACGCTGCGCCAACTGTTCCCGGCTCATTTCCAGACTGAAAAAGATGATCCGTTTGGCCGGTTCCCCGGGCTTGGCTCCCCGCAGGGCCACATTTTCCGCAATGTTAAGCGCCAGGGCGGTTTTGCCCATGGAAGGGCGGGCTGCCAGTATGATAAAATCCGAAGGATGCAGGCCGCCGATCAGCTCGTCCAGATCGGTAAACCCGGAGGCAACGCCGGTGACGGTTTCATTGCTTTCCACCATTTCGCCGAAACGGTCTACCAGCGGTTCCACAATGCTTTTAATGTGAACATAGTCAGATCCCACATAGCGGTTGGTCAGGTGCAGCAGTTGCTGCTGGGCGGCATCCACTACATGATGGATTTCACCATCATTGCAGTGGTAGCCCATGGATGCCAGTTTCGTGCCGCTGTCAATCACTTCCCGCAGCAGGGCCTTTTCTTCCACAATGCGGGCGTGGTATTGGATGTTGGCCGATGTGAATTCCATATTAGCCAGCATCGTAATGAAATTGACGCCGCCTACATCCTCATATTTTCCCATCTTCTTCAGTTCTTCCGTAATCGTTACCATGTCGATCGGGATGTTACGGGCATGAAGATTCAGCATGGCCTCATAGGTGATCTGGTGTGCAGGGCGGTAGAAATCTTCCTTTTTCAGTTTTCCAACCACCCGGTTAATGGCTGTCTTATCAATGAGCAATGCGCCGAGCACGCTCTGTTCCGCTGCAATATTCTGGGGTATCAGTTTTTCTTCCATGGCAGTTATCTCTCCTTATCTTCGTTTTCAACTAAGGGCAGGGTCTGCTGAATGTTTTCCGGCAGACATTCCTGTACGGTGGTTTCCTGCACGGTGGTTCCCGGCCAATCCGTTTCCGGTTCCTCATATCCGGCCAGCGGGGTCTGGCTGGCGGCGCCTTTCACCAGGGCTTCCAGTCTCTGTTTCTTCTGCAGCTCCAGGCAGCGGCGTTCGCCGGGTACCTGCATGGTGAACGAAATGTTCCGTCTCATCAGGCGGGAAATGGCCAACACCCGTTTTGCATTGCCTTCCAGCAGGTTCTCTTCATGGAAGGGCGTCGTAATGATGATAGGGATGTTTTTCGACAGACAGGTGTTCACGATCTGTATAAAAATCTGGTTCGTGTTAGAAGATTCCACTTCCGCACCCAGGTCGTCCAGTACCAGCAAATCTTTGGAAAAAATCTGGTAAAACAGATTCCGCTTGCCCTCCATGCCCAGCGTACCCAGTTCCGTGATGATGTTGGACATGCTGGTGAACATACAGTCATAGCCCCTGTCCGTGAGTTCATTCACAATCTGTGCGGCGGCAAAGGTCTTTCCGGCCCCTGTGTTCCCGTAAATGATCATGCCGGTGCCTTCTTCCAGCATTTCTTTGAAATTTGCGGTGTAGTCAAGAATTATATTAGTGGCCCTGGGGTTTTGTCGGTTGTCATGGGCAAAATCCCAACGGCAGAGTTTTTCCATTCCAAGGGCCTTCAGCCGTTTTTCGTGTTTTATAATTTTCATTATTGTTGAATCCATGATTATATGATTGCCTCCCTGTCAAGCGGCAGCCCGCACAGACGGGCCGCCCGTATTTGTGCCGGTGTGGTGGGGATGGAAAGCTTACGTATCGCCACCCGCTGTTCTTCCGCCGTAAAGCGCCGTTCACCTTCCCCGGGCAGTTGAATGGGGAAGGGATCCCCGAGTTTCCAGTTTTTGTCACAGCTGCCGTCCGTATTGTTGCTGTATTTTCCCGCATACACCTTGGCAAAGTTCTTCGCGTCCATCAGCCACGAAAGGGAAGCGGTCCAGCTGCTGTTTTCCTTTTTCCCCAAAAGAAACGTACTGTTGGCAATCCCGGCAATGGTTTTGATTACGATACGTTCCCCGTAATGGTGTAACAGGTATTTCATTTTTTCCAGCAGAGACGGGATGATGCCGTTGTATTTGGGCAGGGGCAGTTTATTGTATTCGTTTATGACGTTGCGGATGGTTTCCGGCAACAGGTTCAGGGGAATTTTCTGCCCGTTTTCTTCCGGATGCCAGGGCACACAATTTCCGGAAGGATTCAAACTGTTTTTGGGTGTTGTTTCTGTTTTTTCATTTTCCGTTTCATAAGTGCTTAGATGCTTATCAGCATTTAAAGCATTTAAAGCATTTAAATTATTATTTATATTACTGTTAACTGTATTACCTGTGTCACGCATGTCACGCCGGGTGTCACGCTCTGTCACGCTGCCTGAAGATGCAGTGTTCATGGAGCTTTGCACGGGGTTGTCACGATGGGTGTCACGCATGTCACGCACCTTGTCACGCCTGTCACGCGTGACAGCGTGACGGTCACGCACGTTGTCACACATGTCACGTTTTTCGTCACGCGCTTCGTCACAATTTGCTTCAGGGGTGGCAGCAACATTTTCTTTCTGCTGTTCCTTTTCCTGTTTCTGTCTTGCCCGGCGTTCCGCCTGGCGTAACCGGGCCAGCTCCCGTTTATGGGCTTCCGTTTCTTTACTTTCGTCCTGTTTCCGGGCTGCAATCCTGTTTGTTGCGCTGTCATTCTTACAGCCTGTAATTCGGATCAGGCCGTCCGTTACGGTAAGAAGGCGCAACTTCTCAAACAGAGAAAGGGTTTTTTGTACGATACTTTCTGTACAATGAAACAGCCCGGCCAGCATGGCAGTGTCCATGGGCAGGCCGGAAGTCATTCGCACGCAGCCTTCCGGATCGGAAGCGGCCAGCATCTTCACGCCGTTCCATGCGCCGATGATGGAAACACCGTCCGGATCGGTGTAAATGGCAAACAGGGTTTTCATATCTAACACAGGGTCTGTATGTATTTCGTTCATTTTATTATCCTCCATTTATTTCAATTAGGACCGTTCCCAAAAGGGAATCCGGCCCCGGGGGGCCGGATATGCGGTCAGGATGAAACGCAGTTTTCTAACAACACCTGCAAATGCTGAAACGCTTTACGCCGCGTTTGGTAAGCAAACTGGAAGGTGCAGTCCAGATCCTTCGCCACTTCTTTCATGCTCTTATGCTGAAAATAAAGTGCATGGATCATTTCTTTTTCCTCTTTCGGCAACTGTCCGACTGCGTTGCGTACTGCCACGCGAAACGCGTTGCGCAAACATTTGCTTTCCGGTTCTTCCGCACTGTCTGTAGCTTCTCTTTCAATACGGCTGTTACCCGGCTCATCCTCTTCGGAAGCAGTATCTGTATTTCGGTACGCTGCCGGTTGTTCATGTTCCGCTCTAAAGTCCTGCCGCCGTATGCAGCAAAGTAATGTCTTTCGTAACACAGACCGTAAGAGAAAAGGGACTTCCTCGTCCGGGGGCAGCTGCTGTTCTTTCCGTACCCACTTCACCAGTGCGAAAGAGCAGATGCTCCGGATTTCATCTTTACCAAGCCGGTCCCGGAAATAGGGCACGTTGCATAAGCGTTCGATGAACGGATCCGCTGCCATATAAATGCTGTACTCGGCTTCTATGTCACCCGCATGGGCCTTTTGATACTTCTCGTTCCATGAAGTGACACCAGTAAGATTTTCTTCTGTTTCACCGTTTGATAAGCTCATATTTTTTTAATCCTTTCCCAAAATTTTTGATAAAAAATTTGGTGCGCATGCTGAAAAGGATAGCAGAACAAAAAGAATTTGACAAGATAACAACTTTAACCACAACTTTGACCACATCTTTTCGAAATTTGACCACAACTATGACCACATCTTTGAAATTTTGACCACAACTTTGACCACAACTTTGACCACAAGTTAGAAATGAAAAAAATTGGAAGTTTACAAAAAAAGTTGACCGTGGTTGTGAAAGTGTAATGTTTCGCTCGGAACATTCCTTTTTTTGTTTCCCGGATTTTATATTGACAAGCTTGAACACTTGTGCTAACATTCATTCTTGTACGGTTCGCGCAATCATTCCAGAAAAATATAATTTGACTTGACACACAGGAATCACAATAAGCAAATTTGTTTTATGGAGGTATGACGTCGGGATGAACCCCAATGCAGAACTTGCAAAGTTATTTTTAGAATGTCGATTGGCGGCAAACTTATCGCAATACCAGCTGGCAGACTTAATGGGCGTGAAGCAAATGTCCGTTCACCGGTGGGAACACGGGATATGTAAGCCGTATAAAAAGAATTTGAACAGGCTTTTCAGTATTTACAACGAGATACTGAAAAAGGAAGCAGATGATTTGTCGCTTCTGGACAAAGCTCAGGAATCTGAGCCAGAATTCAATACACCGGAATCAACAAATCATGTGTCTCAGGCTGTCATTAATAAACTGCGGGTGATTCGGAAACAGCTGGATCATACTGACGGGAGTAGCAACAAAGAAAAGTAACCAAAGATTGTATGTTTTGATTGCATTATGAACTGTACATTCTCCTCACCAAACCTTTTGCGGGGTTTGGTGAGGAGTTTTTATTTTATGAAATAAGCCCGCACTTTCTCCGTGACGAAAAGTGCGGGCCTTTCTGTCTGTTCACGCCGTTTGCAAAGTTTTTTTAAAAAATTTCAAAAAAAATCCAAGTTGTGGTTGAATTTTTTTCGGCTCAAGCAATTATACAAGTAGAGGGGTAATTGCGAGGCCCGGACAAATGAAACGACGTTTGCGAGATTTTTTTAAAAAAATTTAAAAAATTTCCCAAGTTGTGGTTGAATTTTTTTCGGCTCAAGCAATTATACAAGTAGAGGGGTAATTACGAAGCCCTGACAAACGAAAAGGAAAAGGAGAAATAAGACATGAGCGAAGCAAAGGTAATTGAGGAAAAGGAAATTATGACGATGGCCCGGGCAGCGCGGGACAAAGTAGCACGCATCTTTCTGCACTGGACGGGAGGCCATTACGGTGTCAACGAAGACGCCTACCACCTGTGCGTAGATAAAGACGGCCAGGTGTATGCGAACTGCAGTGAGTTCACCGAAAAGAAAGCCCATACGTGGCTGCGCAACTCGGGCAGTATGGCGGTGAGCCTTTTATGCGGTTGTGATGGCAACTGCTGGCCGCCGGGAAACGGCAACGTGAGGACGATCCACGCAGTCAGGGCAGGAAGCAGGTATGCCGGACCGGATGATGCCATCATCAACTACGGGGATGAACCGCCGACGGCGGAGCAAATCGAGACGATGGCGAAACTGGTGGCCATTCTCTGTGAGGGGCTGGGTCTTGCCATAAACAAGGACAACGTACAGACACACTGTGAAATTGCCCTGAAAGACCACTACGGCCCCGGCAGCGGGGATCCGTATTCCAAATGGGATCTGTGGTTCCTGCCGGATTATATCCACGGCGGGGTATTGATTCCCGGCGGCGCGCTGCTGCGGGGGAAGGCGCTGTTCTACCGGCATGAGATGAAAAAACTGGAGCAGACAGCGTAACAATGGTTTGACCTGTAACGTCCCGGTACGTTGCAGTGCAAATAGCGGGCGCGCGAAGCGGCATGCGGCAGAATCGTAGGGCCTGCAGTTGTAAGCCGGACGAACGGTAAGTCCCGCACGGGGGAGCGGAGCAGCTGTAACAGAAAAGCTGCAACGCTCTCACAAAAAAATGCAGAAGGGAGGTGTAACAAAATGGCAGCAGCTATGAATGTAGTGAAGCGTACATTATCTGTTTCCATTGCCCGCGGTACTGACGCGGACGGGAATCTGGTAACCAAGAGCTATTCTTACTCCAATGTCAAACCGGACGCAGAACCGGCAAAGATCCTGGCAGTAGGCAAAGCGCTGGGCGGTCTGTTCGATAACGACATTACCGGACTGGTAGTAGTGGAACGGGCAACCCTGTCCGAAGAGTAATCGGGGGAAAAAGAAAGGCGGGCGCAACTAAATGCGTCCGCCATGTAAATAAGGCAGCGGGCGGTGCTGAGGCTTAGCATAAAAGCCAGTTTGACCAATACGCCCCGGTTTAGTGGAAACCGCCTTACAAAGCTATTTTAATTGTATTGTATTATTTTGAATGGGGGGAAAAATGATGAAGTCTGATACTGATCTGGATTTGGTGTTTAAAAACGCGGTGGGCAAGAAGGTGATCCTTAACATTGAGGAACCGAAAAACGGTGTAACAAAAGCGGAAATCGACGCTGCCATGCAGACGATTGTTGACAACAACATCTTCGCTACCACCGGCGGCGACATCGTGGAAGCCGTGGAAGGTCGCCTCCGCACCACGACCCTTGACGTGGTTGAATGACCGATATTTCCGAAGTATTCGGCTTTATTAAAGACTTTGGTTTCCCGGTCGTGCTGAGCTGGTTTTTATTGGTGCGCATGGAAAACAAGCTGGCAGGCCTCACAGAGGTCATCGGGGAACTGAGCTGCAATATTGCCGCAATGCGGGGTGAAATACCCAAACGGTAACTGGGGACGCCGGGAAACCGGCGTTCCCAAACATTTTAATTAGAAAATAAAATGCTTGCACGGTTATTGTATGAGCACTGGTTATAAATTATTAAGGAAAAAATGGAAAAGAGGATTACGATGTTTAAGAAACAGATCATAAAATTGATGAATCTGCCGTTAAATGATTATGGTAACGCGGAACGCCTTAAAGAAATGTTTGGAACCCGCTGGGTGTATCTGCCTCGTTACAAGTGCTGGATGTATTGGGACAGATACAGCTGGAAGGGTAAAGCGACGATTGAATTCCGCAGGGCAGCAGCAAAGGCGTTTCTGTTACTGGCGAAGGAGATCCGTTGTTTACCGCCGGCAAAAGATAATTATGAACAGCTCCACCGCACAAAAGTTCTTGAATGGCTTGAAGCTTCGCAGTTTGAAGCGCGCCTTAAAGCTGTCAATGCCATTTTCAGGGGCATGTGTATGGACGAGGAGGCAGTAAAATAATGATTAGAGTTTAGCCCGCAGGGAAACCTGCGGGTGTTTTTGTTTGTTGGTTATAACTTGATAAATAAAGTCAGCACAAGCAAATACCAAAAAGGCTTGAAAAATATTATGAAAAGAGTATAATTAAGTCTGTTGTTTGACAATATGTGTAAAAGTGCGGCTCTATCAAAGCAGAAGAAGTAATACCGGCGATGGCGCATCGGTATCTCGCACTTTTCGGCACCGGCGACAGAGTTTAGTTCAGCCTTCTCTGCCGTCAGTGCTATAAACATCGGGGGAAGGTATTTTCTATGGAATATAGTTTTAATAAACCTAGAAATGAGTTTGAAAAACTGTTAAAGCGTGCAATAAAGGGTGAAGCAAAAGCGCAATTCCTGGTTGGGGATTGTTATTATAGAGGTGACGGTGTCGAAAAAGATATTGCTTCAGCGCTTAATTGGTATCGCAAATCCGCTTTACAAGAATATCCCGAGGCGCTATGTATGCTGGGTAAATGTTATGATTATGGATACGGAGTGAGATTTAATCAAAGAGAAGCATTGAAATGGTACCGCAAGGCAGTAGAGTATGAGTATGCACCGGCACAATATGAATTAGGATATTGCTATTTACATGGACGCGGCGTTAAACGAAATGTTGAACGTGGAATAAAGCTTATGGAAATGGCTGCTTTACAGGGTTTGCCTGATGCACTGTATTTTTTAGGCATAACATATTTTTTAGGCGAAATTGTTCCGCAAGATTTGAAAACTGCAGTTTTGTTTTTTCGAAAAGCCGCTGTAAAGAATGTTGGTAATGCGCAATTTTTATTAGGGCAGTGCTATTATACTGGCATGGGTATCGTACAAAATTATAAAAAAGCTGTAATTTGGTTCAAGAAAGCGGCTGCAAGGGAAGTTGTGAATGCGAAATACTATTTAGGCGAGGCTTATGAAGAAGGATTAGGCGTGGAAGCTGATCTAAACGTGGCTGAAAAGTGGTATGAAGAAGCTGCTGCACAGGGCTGCGAAGAAGCGAAGGAAAAAGTAAAAGTAAAAGTGCTTGCTTATTAAAGAGGTTTGAGAGTTTGCACGGTATTAACAAGGAGTTGCCTGATAAAGAAATGGAAAAATATTTTAAATAGTAATTTACCGCTTGCAAAAACGTAAGCGGTTTTTTTTATATTGATATTGATAGCGTTTTACAGGCCGAGACGATAAATATATTGAACAAAAACAAATTCCCCTGTCTATTGCTAAAATAATAGAATGATATGCTCCCTTTATAGGAAACAGTGAAATAATAAACACTAAATTCTATGAAGGGAGCTATTTTTATGGGAAAAGCAAAGTATTCCGTAGAAGAAAAGTTGGCTTGGGTAACACGTATATTGTCTAACGAAATCACTCCATCCCAAGCAGCCAAGATGTCCGGAATAAATGATATGGCAATTATAGATTGGTTGCGTTTATATGAAGTCGAGGGTATCCAAGGTTTAGTATCTCAATCTCACAATCGGAGTTATCCTGTGGAATTAAAACGAATGGCGGTAGAGGAGTATTTAGCAGGAGGGATTTCGTTACGTCAGATTTGTAAAAAATACAAAGTTCGTGACATACACCTACTACGGGAGTGGATAAAGCGGTATAATAGCGGTAAGAGCTTCGGTCGAAAGATGTCAGGAGGGAGCCGCATGAAAAAGGCGCGTAAGACTAGCCAAGAAGAACGGATACAGATTGTGAAAGCATGTATGGAACGGGGGTTCGACTATGGAGCCACTGCCTTGGAATACAAGGTCAGCTACCAGCAGGTTTACACCTGGGTACAAAAATATAAGGAACTGGGAGAAGCCGGTCTGGAAGACCGCCGTGGGAAACGGACGGCTTCCCAAACGCCCCGGACAGAGATTGAAGAACTTCGTATTAAGATAGCACAACTGGAACACGAGAAATATATGCTGCAGATGGAGCGGGATGTGTTAAAAAAATTGGACGAAATCGAAAGGAGGGATGCCTTTCGCAAGTAAGGCAAGATCATTTGTATGAGGCCGTCCGACATAGTCACGGAGAATTTGGGCATCCGGTAGAGGCAATCTGCGCCTTGCTCCATATTTCCAGAACTGCGTATTATAAATGGTTACACGAAGATTACGGAAAACGAATCCATGAAAACAAACAGATTGCCGCATTCATTGAGACCATACATAAAGAGCATCCAGATAAAGGATATCGGAGAATCCGGGACGATTTGGATCGGTATTATGGTGTAGCCGTTAACGATAAGCGAGTTCTGCGTATCTGCAGGATACTGAAGATAAAATCTACGATAAAGTATGCAAATCATGGTTGTACGAGGCAAGCCCCCAATCCACAGTACATTGCAGAGAACATACTTGACCGAAACTTTAAGGCAGAAAAACCAAACGAGAAATGGCTGACCGATGTAACAGAATTCAAATGGTATGAAGGGATTGATAAACATAAAATTTATCTGAGCGCCATTTTGGATTTATATGACCGTAGGATTACTGCCTTTGTGATTCGGGACAGTAACGATAATAAGCTAGTATATGATACATTTGATAAAGCCGTCCAGGCAAACCCGGAAGCCCACCCGATTTTCCACAGCGACAGGGGTTACCAATATACCAGCAGGGTATTTCACCAAAAGTTAGTAAAAGCAGGCATGATACAAAGCATGTCCCGTGTTGCCAAATGCCTTGATAACGGACCGATGGAAGGTTTTTGGGGAATACTTAAGCGGGAACGATATTACGGGAAACGATTTACCAGCAGAGACGAATTAGTGCACATGATTACGGATTATATTGACTACTACAACCACAAACGACTCCAACGAAATCTTGGCGTTTTGACACCCATGGAGAAGCACAAACTATATCTTGCTGCATAAGAAAAACGCTGACAACACGAAATCGTCAGCGTCTCAAAACTTTATTTTATTTCATTGTCCTCTTGACGGGGAGCGGTTCACGGCGCATTGAAAAAAGCAAAGAAGAAAAAGAAAAAATAAAGGAGAAGCTGATTAATCAGCGTTCCTCAAGTGAAACGCGGGTTCCTGAATTTTCGGGGGCCCGTTTTTGTATCAGTTGTAACATTTTTCAAAAATCATAAAATCTTTCGCAAAAAAATACTATTTTATAATGATTTTGTTTGACAAAAAAATTATCTTTCCATATAATAATTTTAACGTAATTTTAAAATTGTTACATCTGATGAAGGGAAAGAGTAGTCTGTTGCGGCAGGTCCCAGAGAGCCGGTGGGTGGTGAAAACCGGTGACGGCGGGCAGAGGAAAATCCTCCCTGAAGACTGGCGCTGAATCAGTATTAAGCGCCTGCGTCATTTCCACGTTACAGGAAACGCGTATGTTGGTACGTGGTAAAGTGTCCGTATATTTACGGGAATCAGGGTGGTACCGCGGAGTATTTCCGTCCCTCAGCTTATGTGGGACGGTTTTTTTATATAGTGAAAGTTATTTCATGCTGTGTAACGCAGCGGCTGTTGCCGTTTACGTAATAAAAGCTGTAGGAATTCTTGAGGGATACAGGGGGAGATCGACATGATGAAACAGCATTTGGCCATTCTGTGCGATAATAAACCGGGCGTGCTGACGCACGTAGCCGGCCTCATCAGCCGGAGAGCCATCAACATTGAGTATATTAACGCCGGCTATACGGAAGAACCGGATGTGACGCGTATCAACATCGTCGTATCCGTGGAAGACCAGCGGGCCCTGAACCAGGCAATTCTGCAGCTGGCCCGGCTGATTGATGTAATCAAGGTTGTAAATCTGGACGAGGCGCCGTTCATCAGCTACGAACTGGCAATGATTAAAGTCAGAGTGGGGTCCACACAGGAATTGTCGGATATTGCCAACCTGGCGGACCTGTTCCATGCCAAGATCGTGGACGTCAACCCGGGATCCGTGGTTATGCGGGTCACCGGCAGGGAAGACCATATCGAAGCCCTGCTGCAGATGCTGAAGGAATATGAAATTATAGAAATGGCACGGACCGGACAGATTTCCCTGTCCCGTGGTTCTAACGCAGTAAAAAAGATGTGAGGCTGATTCTTGCGGATATTTTGATTCCGGACTGCCGTCCGGGATATAAAATATAAAGGAAGTGCGAATTAAACCGCCTGCATGTATGCCGTTCGTCAAAAGCTCCGGCCATTGCGCAAACGGGTTTAATCAGCAATTCCGTAACGTCGTTTTCGGTGTATCATTATCATATTTTTAATTAAAAAAGGAGAGATTTATCATGGCAAAAGTGTATTACGATCAGGATGTTAACTGGGACGTTATCAAAGGTAAAAAGGTTGCTATCGTAGGGTATGGCAGCCAGGGACATGCTCATGCGCTGAACCTGAAGGACAGCGGGCTGGAAGTAGTAGTTGGCCTGTACAAAGGCTCCAAGTCCGTTGCCAAGGCAGAAGCTGCAGGCTTAAAGGTTATGACTGTAGGCGATGCAGTGAAATGGGCTGACATTACCATGATCCTGATTCCGGATGAAAAGCAGGCTGACGTTTATAAGAACGAAATCGCGCCGAACCTGAAACCCGGCAGCGCGCTGGCTTTTGCCCATGGTTTCAATATTCATTTCCAGCAGATTATTCCCGCTGCTGACGTAGATGTATTTATGGTTGCCCCGAAAGGCCCCGGCCATCTGGTTCGCCGCGTATTTACGGAAGGCTCCGGCGTTCCCGATGTATTTGCGGTGTATCAGGATGCAAGCGGAAAGTGCTTTGACCTGGCCCTGGCGTATGCCCGCGGCATCGGCGGCACCCGTGCCGGCGTTATCGAGACCACCTTCAAGGAAGAAACCGAAACCGACCTGTTCGGCGAACAGTGCGTACTGTGCGGCGGCGTAACCGCTCTGATGGAATCCG
>JAEEGI010014926.1_pt1 | contig 16258 bp, 16 predicted proteins | sample 8958751 | NCBI WGS metagenome assembly JAEEGI01 (sample SAMN16246545, study PRJNA631951) | gut metagenome | biome: gut microbiome; feature: rumen; material: KS-attached | host: Bos | place: Iran: Karaj | collected 2018-10
CAAAACAAATATAGCAAAAAACCCCGACCCTATCCCCGAACCGTCCGAAAACCCAAGAATTCGTTCGCTCCGAAAACGTCTATGTCAGTTATCCTCGGCCAGGGAGCCAGGCCTGCAAAAGGATGGGCGTTCATGCAGTTATCCTCGGCCGGGGTGAGGAGAGCCACCGCACTGAGCTCCCCGCAGCCCCGGCCGGGAGATAACTGCTGGCACAGACTTTGGCTTCCAGCACAGGGCCGGGAGATAACTGTGTAACATTGCCGCCTAAGTGGAGTTTTTTCGGAATAATTGAACGAAAAAGAGGGATAGAATACGGCTTGAAGGGGCGTGGAAGGGCTTTTTTGCGATTTATCCGTGTTAAATTTTTTCACACGGATAGCTTTTGTCATCTTTGTGACGTTGAAAGAGATTCGAAAGAACCATTGCTTGTCGGGATAAAAAAATGGAAGACTTCAAGAATGAAAGAATGGGTGGTAAAACGGAAGAGAAATCATTCCGGGTGCGGCGGGAGGAGTATCGGAAATATCCGCATGGGTATTATCACTTATGTACGGACGGATGGCGGGGTGGAAACCTGTTCAATCGGATCGGACAGTTCGTTTGGGGAATGGCGACTATGGCGCTGGTGGCGCTGAAGTTCAAGGTGATCATTTATTCTTTCGAATTGATGTCCAATCATATACATATCATCTTGAGCGCCACCGGAGAGGTGTGTGTGGAGTTGTTTGATTTCATAGTGCGACGAATCAAAAAGCGGCTGAGGAAAGATGGGGACCCGCAGCTGCCGGATGATTATGGGTTCAAGTTAGTGCCGATTGAGTCACCGGAGGCGTTACAACGGCAATTCTTGTATTCGGCGAGGAATCCATACGAGCGCGGATATAGTATGCCGGGCGGATATATGTGGGGGTCTGATTATCTGGTTTTCAATCAAATAGGACAGTCACTCCGAGGGGACAGGGTGGATAGTTTGCCTGTGAAAAAGGTGTGGGAATTGATTGGATCACGAGAGAAGCTGCCGGGTCGTTGGGAAGTGCATCCGGAGTTCGGTGTCTTGCCGCGGAATTATGTAAGGTTTCGGAAAGTGGAGGAAATGTTCGGATCGCCGAAGGAATATGTGACTCGTCTGGTAAAAGATTATGAATCACTTGTCTACGCGGCAAAGGAATTGGGCGAGGACGGGTGCCTGACCGTTGACGAGGAAAAGGAACTTGTTCGTAATGAGGTGATCCGTCTTTCTCAGGGCCGGGATGTCGGGGAGTTAAACACGGAGGAAAAATATCGGATGGTGACTTCTTTATGTGTCGGCATGCATTTATCCGAGGAAGGTGTGGCAAAGGGTCTGGGTTTACCGGAACGGGTGGTCCGTCAGGTATTGACGTCCAAGGATTTCGGGGTTCGTCGGTCCGGTGTGCGGGGCGGCATTTTGTCAGACCCCCGGATTATTCCTTCGTCCCGATAGGGGATGCGTTTGAAACGAACGAAATCCGGGGGACCCGTACGGTCTGGGAACGCTTGCGTGTTTGAAACGAACGAAAAGGCGGGAAATCGGACGCTCCGGGAACATCATCGTGTTTGAAACGTACAAAAACCCAAGGAATCGTTCGGCTCGAGAACGAAGGTGTGTTTGAAACGTACGAAAAGGCCGGATATCGTTCGGTTCGGGAACGATTAGGTAGGAGAGAGGGGTCTCGGGGTTATTTAGGGAGGGTTAGTCGAGTTTGAGGACGGCCATGAAGGCGGACTGGGGGACTTGGACGGTGCCGATCTGGCGCATGCGCTTTTTGCCTTCCTTTTGCTTCTCCAACAGTTTCCGTTTGCGGGTGATGTCGCCGCCGTAACATTTGGCGGTGACGTCCTTGCGGACTTGCTTGACGGTTTCGCGGGCGATGATCTTGGCGCCGATGGCGGCCTGGATGGGGATGTCGAACTGCTGGCGCGGGATCAGGTCCTTCAACTTGACGCACATCTTCCTACCAAAATCGTAGGCGTTGTCCTCGTGGATCAGGGAAGACAGGGCGTCGGCGGGCTCGCCGTTCAGCAAAATGTCCAAGCGGACCAGGCGGGCGGGACGGTAGCCGGTGATGTGGTAGTCGAACGAAGCGTACCCCCGGGAGACGGTCTTCAGATTGTCATAAAAGCCAAAAACGATCTCGGACAGCGGCATGTCATAATTGAGCTCCACACGGTCGGCCGTGATAAAGTGCTGGCCCACCAAAGTCCCGCGACGGTCCAGGCAAAGTTTCATGATCGCACCGAAATAATCGGCCTTGGAGATGATCTGAGCGCGGATATAGGGCTCTTCGATGTGGTCGATCAGGGTCGGGGCGGGCATGCCGGAAGGGTTGTGGACGTCCATCACTTCGCCCTGCGTCGTGTACACTTTGTACGACACGTTGGGCACCGTCGTGATCACGTCCATATTGAATTCCCGGAACAAACGCTCCTGGACGATCTCCAGGTGCAGCAGCCCCAAGAAGCCGCAGCGGAAGCCCGAGCCGAGGGCCAGCGAGGACTCCGGCTCATAGACGAAAGAGGCGTCGTTGAGCTGGAACTTCTCCAGGACCGCGCGCAGTTCCTCGAACTTCGAGGCGTCGACGGGATACATACCCGCAAAGACCATAGGCTTGACCTCTTCGAAACCCGCGATCGCGGAAGAACACGACGGCGAAGCGTGCGTGATCGTATCACCCACCTTGACCTCGGTCGCGCTCTTGATGCCGGAGATGATATAGCCCACGTCTCCGCAGCCGATCTCGTCGCGGGGCTGGAGCCGCAGTTTCAGCACACCGACCTCGTCGGCTTCGTATTCCATGCCGGTGTTGAAGAACTTGACGTGGTCGCCCTTTTTCAAACTCCCGTTAAAAATCTTGAAGTACGCGATGACCCCGCGAAAGGGGTTAAAAACAGAGTCGAAGATCAAGGCCTGCAGCGGCGCCGAAGGGTCGCCGACCGGCGCCGGAATCTTCTCCACAATGGCGTCCAGGATGGGCGGGACGCCTTCGCCCGTGCGGGCGGAAACCTTATAGATATCGTCCGGAGAGCAGCCGATCAGGTCGCAGATCTGGTCGGTCACGACGTCGATCTGGGCGGCTTCCATGTCGATCTTATTCAAAACGGGGATGATCTCCAGGTTGTGGTCGATGGCAAGGTAAAGATTGGAGATCGTCTGCGCCTGGATGCCTTGGGTCGCGTCCACCACCAGCAGGGCGCCTTCGCAGGAAGCGATGGAACGGGAGACCTCGTAGGAGAAGTCCACGTGCCCGGGAGTGTCGATCAGGTTCAAAAGATACCGATCCCCGTGGTACATATATTCCATCTGGATCGCGTGGCTCTTGATCGTGATGCCCTTCTCGCGCTCCAGATCCATGTCGTCGAGGACCTGATTCTCCATATCCCGCTCGCTCAGGGTGCTGGTCAGCTCGAGCAGGCGGTCAGCCAGCGTGCTCTTGCCGTGGTCGATGTGGGCGATGATGCAGAAATTGCGTATGTGTTTCATACAGTTTTACCTTGTCGTCTGCAAATATAATCGTTTTTTTTCGTAGCTTTGTATGATTTGAAAACTAACCAAAACCAATATGGCAAACATCGAAAAATTGACTGAAATCGCTTCGCAGGTGCGCAGGGACATCGTCAGGATGGTGGGTGCCGCCGGCTCGGGCCATCCGGGCGGATCGGTGGGCAGCACGGACATCATGACCGCCCTCTACTTCGAGGTGATGAAGCAGGATCCCAAGACGTGGACCCGCAGCGCAAAGGGCCAGGATGCCTTCATCCTTTCGGCCGGACATCTCGCTCCCGTATTGTATTCCGTGCTCGCGCGCGCCGGCTATTTCCCCGTGGAAGAGCTGGGCACGCTGCGCAAATTCGGCTCCCGCCTGCAGGGCCACCCTTCGATCGAGAAGGGCCTGCCGGGCGTATTCCAGCCTTCGGGCTCGCTGGGGCAGGGCCTCAGCTGCGCGGCCGGATACGCCCTGGGCAAGAAGCTGGACGGCGAAGACACGCGCGCCTACGTCCTTTGCGGCGACGGCGAGAGCGAGGAAGGCCAGATCTGGGAGGCCGCGATGTGGGCGGTGCACCACAAGCTGGGCAACCTGATCGCGATGACCGACTGGAACGGGCAGCAGATCGACGGCCCCACCACGAGCATCACCGCCATTGAGGCGCTGGACTCCAAGTGGAACGCCTTCGGCTGGAACGTCATCATCGCCGACGGCCACGACTTCAACGCCATCCTGGGCGCCTTCGACCAGGCGAAAAAGAACGTCGTGACGGACCGCCCGACCATGATCCTCTTCAAGACGGAAATGGGCCACGGGATCGATTTCATGGCCGGTACGCACAAGTGGCACGGCAAGGCGCCGAAGCCCGAGGAGGTCGAGGCTGCGCTCGCCCAGCTGCCGGAAACATTGGGTGACTATTAATACTTGCGCATTATGAAGAAATACATCGATACAGGCAAAATCGACACCCGCAGCGGATTCGGCGCGGGTCTTCTCGAGGCCGGAAAGCAGGACGAAAGGGTGCTGGCGCTGACCGCGGACCTCAAGGGCTCGCTTAAGATGGACGCCTTCGCCAAGGAGTTCCCCGAAAGGTTCATCCAGTGCGGCATCGCCGAAGCCAACATGGTCGGCGTGGCGGCGGGCCTCGCGCTGACGGGCAAGATCCCGTTCTGCGGCAGCTTTGCGGAGTTCGTCTCCGGACGCGTGTATGACCAGGTCCGCCAGGAGGTGGGTTACGGGCACACGAATGTCAAACTGGCGTCTTCCCACGCGGGCGTGACCCTGGGCGAGGACGGCGCGACGCACCAGACGATGGAGGACATCGCGCTGATGCGGGCGATCCCCGGCATGGTGGTGATCAACCCCTGCGACTACAACCAGACGAAGAATGCGACGATCGCCGCGGCGAAGTACTTCGGCCCTGTGTACCTGCGTTTCGGACGTCCGTCCTGGCCCAATTTCACGGGCGCGGACGAGCCGTTCGAGATCGGCAAGGCCTATGTGATGAATGAGGGCAAGGACGTGACGCTGATCGCGACGGGCCACATGGTCTGGGAGTCGCTGCAGGCGGCCGAGGCCCTGGAGGCGGAGGGGATTTCCGCTGAAGTGATCAATGTGGCGACGATCAAGCCGCTGGACGAGGCGGCGCTGCTGGCCTCGGCCGGTAAGACGCGCTGCGTCGTGGTCGCCGAGGAGCACAACACTGCCGGCGGTCTCGGCGAGGCGGTGGCTGCGGTGCTGGCGGCGGGCTGCCCCGTTCCGATGGAATTCATCAACGGCGGCGACCGCTGGGGCCAGTCCGGCACGCCGAAGGAGCTGATCGCGGCTTACGGCCTGGATGCGGCACACATTGTGGCGGCCGCCAAGAAGGCGCTGGGCCGGAAATAGGCTGATTCTGATATTTTGGCTGGCCGGAGGCGGTTTCCCCACCCCGGCCAGCCTTTTTTCGGCTAAACTTTACGGCACGGGGTTTGTCTAAAAACCGCATGATGTCTGACGAGGAAATACTGAGTCTATACCGCGCGGGGGACCGGGAAAGGGCCTTCGGCGAGCTGGTGAAGTCGCTTAGCGAGCGGCTTTACTGGCACGTGCGCGGCCTGGTGGGCAACCACGAGGATACGGACGACCTGCTGCAGGACATCTTCGTCAAGGTCTGGAACGCCCTGCCGGGGTTCCGGGGGGATTCGCAGCTGTATACCTGGATCTTCCGGATCGCGACCAACGAGTCGCTCAACTTCCTGCGGAAGCAGTCTCTGCGGGCCACGCTGGGGCTGGAGAAGGCGGAGCGCGTGACGGACAATGACCCGTATTTCCGGGGAGATGAGGCGCAGCGGCTGCTCTCCCGGGCCATTGCGAAACTGCCGCCGAAGCAGCGGGCGGTCTTCAACCTGCGTTATTTCGAGGAAATGCCCTACGAGGAAATGTCCCAGGTGCTGGAGACGAGCGTCGGCGCGCTGAAGGCATCCTATCATTTCGCGTACGAGAAGGTGAAGGAGTACCTGCTGCAGCACGGGGTGAAGTGATTTTCAAAAGATTTTAAACCTGACGGGCCGGGGCCTGTCTAAACGAGTGCAATATGGAAAAGAACAGAGACATACTGGAGCGTGAAGACCTGAAGCGGCGTCCCTTTACGTTGCCCGAAGGGTATTTCGATCAGCTGCAGGAGCGCCTGGGGGCCATCCCCCGGGAGTCTGCGCCTGATGCCGGGATGCAGCGTCCCTCCGAAGGGACCGAGCGTCGCTGGATCCGTCCGGCGATGGTCTGGGCGACGGGTGTCGCGGCGCTGCTTGCCGTCGGCGTCTGGGTCTTCAACGGAAGCGGAGGCAAGGCCGACCCGTCCGCCGTCGAGATCGTGACCTACGAGCAGATGGCGTCTTCCGACCTGATCCCCCGGACCGATCCCTATATTTATTATCCGGATGAGACGGAACAAGCGGTGGACACTGAGCAGGAGGAGATGATCGCCTACCTGCTGCAGTCCCCGATCTTTTAATATGAATTTATTGACCCTAAACGATTAGAATGAGATGAAAAAGATGATGATGATGCTCGCGGCCGTCGTGGCGCTGTCCCTGTCCGCGAACCTTTCCGCCCAGGACCAGCAGGGGCAGAACCGCGGAGACCGCGGCGCCGGCTGGATGGAGAAGATGAAGGCCGCCCGCGTGGCGTTCCTGACCAACGAACTCGACCTTTCCGCCTCTGAGGCGGAGGCTTTCTGGCCGGTGTACAACCAGGCCCAGGAGGAGAAGGATGCGGCTTTCAAGGAGACCCGCGAAGCCTACCGCGCCCTGACCGCCGCCATCAAGGACGGCAAGGGCGACAAGGAGGTTTCCGCTCTGTTGAAAGCGTATCTGAAGGCTTCCAAGGTCCCCGCCCAGCTGGACGAGGAGTATCTGCCCGAGTTCCTGAAGGTGCTTCCGGCCACCAAAGTGGCGAAGCTGTACATCAGCGAGGAGAAGTTCCGCAAGATGCAGTTCCAGAACATGCAGGGCCATCGCGGCGAAGGCGGTGCCGGCGTGCATGAGGGTGGCCGTCCCGGCGGTCGTGAAGGCGGATTCCGCGGTCCCGGCCAGGGTGGCCGTCCCGGCGGACGCGAAGGCGGTTTCCGTGGCCCGGGCTTCGGCCGTCAGTCCGAGAATACCAACGAATAAGACTTGACAAGACGGGAAAGCGGGGGTTCACCGACCAGTGAACCCCCGCTTTCCCGTCGGGAGTAAGTGACTCGAACACTCGACCCCCTGGTCCCAAACCAGGTGCGCTACCAACTGCGCCAACTCCCGAAAAATACTCCCGCGCAACGCCCGCCAGAACAGGACCGGGCCCCCGCGAAAGGACTGCAAATGTACGGCCCTTTCGGAAAACCGCCAAATATTCGAAGGATTTTTTCTATCTTTGGACTGCCATGATCATCGAAGCAAAGAACATCGAAAAATCCTTCGGCAACTTGAAGGTACTCAAAGGGATAGACTTCAGCGCCTCGGAGGCGGAGGTCGTGTCCATCATGGGCGCGTCGGGCGCCGGCAAGTCCACCTTGCTCCAGATATTGGGGACCCTTTCCACCCCGGACGCGGGTTCGCTGTCCATCGACGGGGTGGACGTGCTGCACCTCGGCAGCAAGGAACTGTCGGCTTTCCGCAACCGCAAGATCGGATTCGTCTTCCAGTTCCACCATCTGCTGCCGGAGTTCACTTCCCTGGAGAATGTGATGATCCCGGCGTTCATTGCGGGACGCCCGGAGAAGGAGGCGAAGGCGGCGGCGCTGGAGCTGCTGGAGGAGCTGGGCCTGAAGGACCGGGTCACGCACAAGCCGTCGGAGCTCTCCGGCGGAGAGCAGCAGCGGGTTGCGATCGCCCGGGCGCTGGTCAACCGGCCTTCGATCCTTTTTGCCGACGAGCCTTCGGGCAATCTGGATTCGGTGACGAAGGCGGACCTGCACCGATTGTTTTTCGAGTTGCGGGACAAACTCGGGCAGACCATCGTCATCGTGACGCACGACCCGGAACTGGCGGCGATGTGCGACCGCAGTCTCTTCATGCGGGACGGGCTTTTCGTGGAATGAGCGGAATAGGGAGCATACCGGACGGGGAAGACCGCGGCGCGCGCCGCGGCTGGCTGCCCGTGCTCAAGCGCATCCTGGCGTTCCCCTTCATCCTCCTGATCAAATTCTACCAGCTTTGCATCTCGCCGCTGAAGCCGGCGACCTGCCGTTTCACGCCGACCTGCTCGCAGTATGCCCTGGAGGCTTTCCGCAAGTACGGGCCCCTCAAAGGCTTCTGGCTTTCATTCAAAAGGATTATGCGCTGCCACCCCTGGGGCGGTTCCGGCTACGATCCGGTGCCGTAGATCTTTTTCTTCGCCCTTTTTCCCGAACCGTACGAAAACCAGGACTTACGGTCGGTTCAAACACATTAACGTCCCCGAACCGTACGAAAACCCCCGCGCCCCCACAGCCTTCCGCAGCCCCGGCCGGGAGATAACTGCCATCCACACCACTTTGTCTCTAGTCAGACATTGGATACTCTAAAGTGCCGTGGCAGATAAATCTCTGAGTTTCATTGAATTACATAATCCATTCATCTTTGTCTGTAGATGAATAAAAATTGTGTTTCTTTGAGTATCAATATCTTATCTGCCACGGCCTTGCAAAGTGACACGGTGCTGGGAGGATAACTCCTCGCTACTGTTCCCGGACCGTACGAAATCCTGGACTTACGGTCGGTTCAAACACTTTAACGTCCCCGGACCGTACGAAAACCCCAGAAATTGTTCTTTCCAAGAACGTCGGTGTCACCGAACCGTACGAAAACCACGGAAAACGTGCTTTTCGGGAACGATGCCGTCGATGAGCTAGGGGCGCCAGGAGCGGATTTCGCCGAGGATGGCCTCGACGGCGGCGCGGATGTCTTCGTAGGGGAGGACGTCGGGGGCGATGTAGGTGAAGAGGATGTCGTAGCGGCGGGGTGGCCGGTCGGGGCCGGCCATGACGGGCAAAGAACCGCCGGCCATGACGGGCAAAGAACCGTCGGCCTGGACGGGCTCGGAGGGGCCGAGCAGCAGGGATTTTTGGAGGCGGAAGGCCTCGCGGATGCGGCGCTTCAGGACGTTGCGCTTGACGGCGCGCTTGAAATGTTTCTTGGGGACGGCGACCACGATCCTGACTTCATCTTCTTCCTTTTCCAAAGGCGTGACCCGGCAGCAATAGCGCAGGCAGCCCGCGCCGCCGCGCCGGCCGTGCTCCATCAGCGCGGCGATGTCCGCCTTGCCGCAGAGCTTCTCGGACTTTGGAAAGGAAAAGCCAAGCGTATGTTCGCGCTCTGTCATCAAAACAATGTATATCAGTAAATTACCGACTCAGGTAGACCTCGATCGCCTTGGCGGCGGAAGGGACCTCCGGGGTAGGGGCCTTGATCTCGATCGACAGGCCGGCCTCTTCCATCGCCTTCACGATGGTCTTGCCGTAGGATATGAACTTCAGCGAGCCCTGCTGGAACTCGGGGAAATTCTCGTACAGGGACTTGACGTCCGCCGGGTTGTAGAGGACGGCCAGCTCGTAGGCGCTGAAATCCACGCCGTGGAGGTCCTGGGACACGCTCTTGACGAAGACCGCGGTCTTGTAGGACAGCTTCTTTTCGTCGAAAAGGCGGGTCAGGGGACCGCTGTTGGAGTTGTCGGAAGTGACGATGAGGAAGTTCTCACCGGTGTGCTTGGGGCCGATCTGGGCCACGACCGAAGCCGGGGTGCCGTCGCCGTAGAAGATCTTGCGCTTGCGGTAGACGATGTGTTTCTGGAGATACATCGCGACCGCTTCCGTCGTGCAGAAATACTTCATCGTCTCGGGGACCTTGACGCGGAGCTCTTCACAAAGCTGGAAGAAGGCGTTGATGGCGTGGCGGGAGGAGAAAACGACGGCGGTGTAGTCCAGGATGTTGATGCGCTGCGTCCGGAATTCGCGGGAAGTCAGGGGTTCGACCACGAAGAAGGGCTTGAACTCGATCTCGACTCCGAATTTCTCGGTCAGGGCCTCGTAGGGGGCCATGTTGTGCGGCGCGTTCTGCGAAACAAGTATCTTTTTGACAGTTCCCATATCTCCAAAAATTGGGGTCATCAGGCGCGGTCAAAACCCTCACAGGCACAGACCGGCGGCGACCAGCATTCCCAAAGGCAGGAATTCAAGGGCGCAAAGATACAAAAATGTTGACAATGGAGAAAAAGAAGAGCCCAAAATTTGAAATTTCCGCACCAAAAACAGCAGATAGACCAGGCCCATCGTGACGTAAAGCACGATGCGGACGGTCTCTTCCGCGGACCGGAAGGCGTACAGGATGCCGGCGACGGCGAGGAGGAAAACGGTCAGGATGACGAAGTAGTTGCGCTCGGCGCGCCGGGCGGTCTGGAAGGTCTGGAGATGCGACGCACGGGCCTCGGAAGCCAGGTATAGCAGGCTGCGGACGAGGTGCCAGGCAAGGAAGGCCCCGATCACGGCGAGGGTGCGCCAGGCCTCGGGCACCCGCCCGAAAAGCTGGGGGTCGAAAAGCCGGAAACGGCTGATGATCAGACAGAAAGGCACAACGCAGAGCAGGGCGATGCCGTCGCGGGTGCGGGCCAGCTGGAGGCTGGCTTCGATCGTGAGGTTCCAGCGCCAGCGGCTGAAGCACTTGAAGATGTGCGGGAGAATGCGGTAGAGGCTGGGGATGCTGATCGCCAGGGCGAGGGCGGAGGCGATCACGAGCCCCCAGTTGAGGGGCCAGTCGCCCCATTCGACGGACAACGCCTCGCCGGCGCGCCGGGCCTGGTCGCCCAGGAGCAGCGTGCCGGAACGGAAGGCCTCTTCCATCGGGCGGAACAGTTCCTCTTGCAAGACCATCAGTTGCCGCGTTTCGCGTTATAGCCCATCCCCGTGAGCAGGGAAGTCACTTTGTCGCGCAGGTCGCCCTGGATCGTGATCTCGCCGTCCTTGGCGGTCCCGCCGACCCCGCATTTGACCTTCAACTCCTTGCCCAGGGCCTTCAGGGCCTCGTCGCTGCCGACGAATCCCTTGACGAGCGTGACCTGCTTGCCGGCCCGCTGGCGGCGGTCCAGCGAGACGATGAGCCTCTGCTTGGAGGGCTCGGGCGTCTCGACCGCCGGGGCTTCCCCGGTGTCGAAGTGAAAGTCGGGATTGGTCGAGTAGACCATGCCCAGGCGTTTTTTCCAGTCGTTATCTGCCATCTGCGCGCATCTTTTTTGCAAAGATAAGGAAATCCTTTCGTATCTTTGTCCGATTAGATTCAGATTTCAATGGATAAAAAGAAGTTCAATCTCTGGAACAAGGTGACCGCCGCCATCGTATTCGCGATTTCGGCTTTCACCTATCTTTCCACCATAGAACCCACGGCGTCCTTCTGGGACTGCGGCGAGTTCATCGCATCATCCTACAAGCTGGAGGTTGGCCACCCGCCGGGAAACCCGGTCTTCCAGCTTTTCGCCCGCTTCTTCACGATGTTCGGGGACAAGATGCACGCGGCCGTGCTGGTCAACGCGATGAGCGCCCTGTGCTCGGCGCTGACCATCTTCCTGCTGTACCTGACCATCGTGTTCCTGGTGAAGCGCATCGTGCCCAAGGGGGAGAATGGGGAATGGACGCCCGCCGGCGCGGTGGCCATTTTCGGCAGCGCCGCGGTCGGCGCCCTGGCCTACTGCTTCTCGGACACCTTCTGGTTCTCCGCCGTGGAAGGCGAAGTGTATGCGATGTCGTCGCTCTTCACCGCTCTGGTGTTCTGGGCGATGACACGCTGGTATGAAGTGGCTGACGAGCCCCAGGCCAACCGCTGGATCGTGCTGATCTCCTTCCTGATGGGCTTGTCCATCGGTATCCACTTGCTGAACCTGCTGACCATCCCCGTGCTGGTGTTCATGTACTACTACCGCAAGCGGGAGAATGGCACGTACACTTTCTGGGAATGCATCAAGATCATGCTGGTGTCGGTGGTGATCCTGGCCGTGATGGTCTTCTTCCTCATTCCGTACCTGCCGAAGATCGCGGCCTATGTGGACCTGTTCTTCGTCAATACGCTGGGCCTGCCGTACAACACCGGCGCCGCGTTCTTCATGATCGCCCTGCTGGCCGCCTGCTTCTGGGGCCTGTTCCGCACGCTCAAGTCGGGGAAGGTGTTCTGGAACACCGCGCTCCTCTGCCTGACGACGGTCGTGGTCGGATTCTCGCTGTTCAGCATCGTGATCATCCGTTCTTCCGTCAAGACCCCGACCAACGAATACCAGCCTGACAACCCCTTCACCCTGGTGCGTTACCTGTCCCGTGAGCAGTACGGCAGCACGCCGCTGATCTACGGGCAGTATTTCGACGCGCCCTACGACCTGGAGAACGGTACCTACTGGGCGCCGCTGGACGGCAAGTACAAGCGGGTGCCGAGCCCCGTGGACGCGAAATACAAGCCGGCGGGCAAGATGCTCTTCCCGCGCATGTGGAGCTCCGACGCGAAGTCCGTCGAGTACTATGAGACCTATATGAACGGCAAGGGCAAGCGCGTGGCCGGCGCCGACCACAAGAAGCCGACGATGGGCGCCAACCTGGCCTTCTTCTTCGACTACCAGATGAACTGGATGTACTGGCGTTATTTCATGTGGAATTTCGCCGGCCGGCAGAACGACATCCACGGGCAGACACCCGACGACCTGTTCTTCGGCAACTGGGAGAGCGGCATCCGTCCGCTGGACGAGCTGCGCCTGGGCGACCAGCACTATGCGCCTTCCACCCTGCGCAACAACAAGGGCAAGAACCATTATTACCTGCTGCCGCTGCTGCTGGGTCTGCTGGGCCTGTTCTTCCAGTTCGCCCGCGACAAGCGGGGCTGCTGGCTGGTGTTCCTGCTCTTCTTCATGACCGGCATCGCGGTCGTGCTCTACCTGAATCAGCCGCCGTATCAGGTGCGCGAGCGTGACTATGCCTACGCGGGCTCGTTCTACGCCTTCAGCATTTGGATCGGCCTGGCCGTGGCCGCGCTCATCGGCTGGGTCACGGAAGGGATGAAGAAGAAGGAGAGCGTGGCGGTGGCGGCCCTGTGTACCGTGGCCTGCCTCGGCGTGCCGACCCTGATGGCGGCCGAGAACTGGGACGACCACGACCGCAGCAACCGTTACACCGCGGTCGAGATGGCGCGCAACTATCTCAATTCGGTGGGGCCGAACGGCATCCTGATCACACACGGCGATAACGACACCTTCCCGCTCTGGTACGCCCAGGAGGTGGAGGAAGTGCGCCCCGACGTGCGTATCTGCAATACTTCGCTGCTGGGCACCGACTGGCACATCGACCAGATGACCTGGGCGTGCAACCAGTCCGCGCCGCTGGACCTGCGGGTCCCGCACAGCATGTATCTCTACGGCACCAACGAGTTCGTTTATATCTATGACACCAAGGAGCAGGCGATGCTGCTGAAGGACGTGATGGACGTCTTCCGCCATCCCGACATCAAGCTGGCCCTGTCCGGCGGCCGGAAGGTGGATTACATCATCTCCCGCAAGCTCGTCATCCCGGTCAATAAGGAGAACGCGCTGAAGTCCGGCATCGTGCCGGAGAAGTTCGCGGACAAGATCCAGGACTACATCGTCCTGGAGATCCCGGAGGGCAAGAACTACTTGAGCAAGCCGGAGCTCTTCATGCTCGACCTGCTGTCCAACTATCAGTGGGACAGGCCGATCCATATGCTCAACCAGGGCGGCGACCTGGATATCGGCATCAAGCAATACCTGATGTACGACGGCTTCTCGACGCACCTGATCCCGTTCCCCAACAAACTGGGCTCCGTCCAGCCGGGTACCGTCGACGCCGACAAGCTGTACCGGATGATGACGGAAGTCTACAGCTGGGATGCGATGAAGCGGGACGATTATTTCGTGGATTACCAGAACCTGATCACGCACCTGGGCGTGCTGCCGCAGCGCGGCATCTTCGTCAACGCGGCGAATGCCTGCGTCCTGGACAAGCATCCCGAACGGGCGATTGAGCTGCTGGACAAGTGCCAGGAGTGCATTCCGGCCCCGCAGTATCCGTGGGAGTCCCTCTGCCTCGGATTCTCGGCCAACGACTATATGGTCATCGAGATGGTGGATACCTATCTGATACTGGGAGAGCGCGAAAAGGGCCTGAAGCTGGCCGCCGAGATCGCGGACGACCTGATGACCACGGCGCGTTTCTACAAGCAGTTCTATCCCTACGAGAAGGCGAACCTGGAGACCTGCAGCAACTATGTGTCGTTCCTGATCAACATCCTGAAGACGGACGGAGAAGTCCTCTTCGCCTCCAAGGTCGAGGACAACATGAAGCAGATCCTCGCCGGCAAGGTCGAGCTGGATGAACAGCCGTCGGTCCCGAGCCTGGAGGAGCTGGACGCCATGCTGGATTCGGCCAAATAGCTTGGTTTAGCGCCTGAGGCGCACGAAGATGGAGAGCGGGAGGGCTTTGCCGAAGCGGTCACGCAAGGCGAGCTCCCCGCTTTCCATTTGGTATTCTCCCTTGAGTTTGAAGGCTTCCCGGAGCGTGGTCTCGCCGAGGAGGGGAGAGTAGCCGTTGGAATAGAGGTTGAGGACGAGGAAGCTGTCCCGGGGCTCGAGGATCTCGGAGACGGTGCGGAGCATGTCGAAGAGGCATTCGTCGAGCTTCCATTTCTCGCCGTCGGGGCCGTGGCCGTAGGCGGGGGGATCGAGGATAATGCCCTGGTAGCGGTTGCCCCGCTTGGCTTCGCGCTTGGCGAATTTCATCGCGTCTTCGACGACCCAGCGTATGTCCTGGAGGCCGCTGCGCTCCATGTTGCCGCGGGCCCAGGTGACGACCTGGCGCACGGAGTCGAGGTGGGTGACGTCGGCGCCGGCGGCCCGGGCGGCCAGGGAGGCGGCGCCTGTGTAGGCGAAGAGGTTCAGCACTTTAGGGCGCTTGACAAGGCGCTCCCCAGAGCGCCCGGCGTAGACCGGGACGGAGCTGGCGGAGCCGGCGATGTCGGTAGGTCGGGAGCCGCGGGGGATAGTAGGGGGCAGAGCCCCCTCAAATTTGGCGAGACCGGAGGTCTCCCGATAAATGAATTCCCAGTTAGGGGCTTGCTCGGGGAAGACGCCGACATGCTTGAAGGCGGTCAGGCCGAGGCGCAGGGTGAAGTCCAGGCCTTTCTGGGCGCCGGCATAGCGGATATACCACTGGTCGTCCATCTTGCGCAGGTGCTCCCAGGTGCCACTGTCTTCCTTGCCGGCCTTGGCGAATCCGGCGCCGGGCTTGAAGCGGGTGTGGGTGGCCTTGGCCCATTCGGCGGCGCTGAGGGTGGGGGTCCAGAGGGCCTTGGGCTCGGGGCGGGCGAGGACGAAGGAGCCGAAGCGTTCGAGTTTCTCGCCGTTTCCGCTGTCGAGGAGTTCGTAGTCTTTCCAGAAGGTGCCGGGGTATTCGATGGTCATGGCTTAGAAGATCATTTTGCAGATGAAGACCTGGGCGTCGGCGACGCGCCCTTCGACGTAGTGGGCGCCGTCCGCTTCGGCGTGGAAGAGGGAGACGGTCTCGCCGGGACGGGCTTCGCGGTTGAAGTTGATTTCGATTTCTTTCAGCGCGTGGTCGAAGGTCAGGTCATCGGGGAGGCAGTCCATCGCCCAGGCGGTGTAGCGGGTGTTGTTGACGTGGCGGTTGGAGTCCACGTCGGAGTAGCGCACGGGGTGGTCGGCGGCCTTTTCGAGGATCGCGCCGCGGGGGATGACGATCTTCTGGGCGGGGGTCTCGATGGCGTGGCCGGGCTGCTGGGGGTCCGGGGGAATGATGTCGGTCAGGCCGTCGGGACGCAGCACCCTTCGCTCGTCTTTTTCCATGATGGCCCAGGAGCTTGTGGCGGCGATGAGTTCCCTGCCTTCGGCGTCCCGGACGCGGTAGTCACGGAGGAAAAAGACGCTGCAGATGCCTTTGTGCCAGGTTTCGAGGGTAATGTCCTGGTAGCGTACGGGCATTTCGAGGAAGCGCACGTGCATCCGGGCGAGGACCCAGACGGCGTTGTGGGTGGCGACGGTGACGCTGTCGTCAAAATGCAGCTCCTGGGCGCCGATGGTGGCGATCTCCTGGGCGATGTCCATGAAGGAGACGGGGCGGAGGAGGTTGCGGACGTCGGCCATGTAGGTCGTGACGGAAAGGTTCTGGATGGGCATCTGCGGGCTTGTTTTTTGCAAAGGTAGCAAATTTTGAGAAACGGGAATAAGTTGTTAATTTTGTGGGCTTGATTGTAAATACATCT
>JAEEGI010014930.1_pt1 | contig 16258 bp, 10 predicted proteins | sample 8958751 | NCBI WGS metagenome assembly JAEEGI01 (sample SAMN16246545, study PRJNA631951) | gut metagenome | biome: gut microbiome; feature: rumen; material: KS-attached | host: Bos | place: Iran: Karaj | collected 2018-10
ACAAACATTAAACGTTTAAAAACCCCGAAATATTACAGGTTGTCTGTTTTTTTTTGTTAGTGATTAATTATCTCACAGATGTTACTGGTAGTTCCTGATGCGCACGTCGATGCCGTCGCCCTTCAGGCCGTCCGCCAGCTGGCTGAGATCCGTCTGGCTGTAATGGTAGGGGAACAGCACCTTTGGACGGATGCGCCGCGCCGCCCGCATAATCTGCTCCGGAGTCATGGTGTAGGGCTGGTTGCAGGGAAGGAAGGCCACATCAATGTTTTTGACGCTGTCCATTTCCGGTATGTCCTCAGTGTCACCGGCAATGTAGATGCGCAGCCCTCCGATGGTAAGGATATAGCCGTTGTCGCGCCCTTTGGGATGGAACTGCAGATGCCCCTCTGTGGTGTTGTAGGCAGGCACCGCCTCAATTGTCAGCCAGCCGCCGACCTCAGTGCGCCCGCCGTTGGCCATGACCGTCCCGTGGCCGAGCTTGGCGGCACCGTTTTGGTTGATGAAAAGCTGCGTCCCATTTTTGGTCAGGGTTGCGATGGCGGCGGGGTCAAGATGGTCGAAATGCTCGTGCGTGACCAGAATCACATCCGCTTTGGGAAACTTGGTGTAGTCGATGGTGCGGCTTCCGGCATTGCACACCGGGTCGATCTCGATTTCCTTCCCGTCGTATTCGATGCGTATGCTGGCATGGGTCAGCGCATGGATTTTCACGGTTTTGCCGTCAGGCGTGACAAAACTGTCGGTCTCGAAGCCGAAATTGTCCGTTTCCGGTTTAAAATTGTCCGTTTCCGGACTGTTGGCCGGTGTGTTCCGATGGCCGCAGGTGGCCATAAGGCCGAAAAGAATTGGTATGGCGATGGTTTTCATGATGGGATTTGTATTTGTTTTTCCTTATTTCCATAACACGCTACGCAGCAAAAACTGGTTTGGAATTACGCGTTGGTTGGTGTCTTGCTTAAAATGTAATTCGTCCATTATCAGAAGGTAATTCCCGCCTTGATAGGTAAGCATGTCTACAATATGTTTGTCCAGCCAGTCCTGATTGATTAAGTCGCCCTCTTTCCAGCCGCATTTGCGCAATTGGCGGTGTAGCAATGTGTCCTGATGAATGAAGCCACCAGGAAAATAAAGGCGGTTATTTTTCACATAAATTTTTTCCGATTTGTCGTTATTTTTTGGCAAAACACTGTTATTTGATACATGGACACTGTCGTAGCGACCAGTAACAGGCATTAGGATACCATCCTTTATCTCATAAAAATGGACACTGAAATTGGTGTAATGGTTTGTCGCTTCTATCAAATCATTTTCCCTCCACGCGGTGACATAATCTTTGGTGGTTTCGGAAAGTGTTGCCGAGTATTCACTGGGAAATTCAATACCGAACTGTTCCATATTGCCTTTATTATCATACAGATAATTCAAAGACTGGTAGATAATCCGGTGCTGTTTGGCATAAACGCTGTCGGCAACGGAGGGTTTGCCCAATTTCAGGGTGCCGTCGTCGTTCAGGATGCCCAATTCGGCGGCAGTCTGGCGGATGCGCTGCTCCTGGGAGCGTATGCTGCATGCCTTTGCGGAAATCGGAGGGATGCAGACCGCCGCCAGCACAAGCAGGAAGGCCGTGCCGACTAACAGGAAGTAGCCCCTGCGGTTGCGGAAGAGGAACAGCAGCACGTAAAGTGTCATCAGCAGGCCGCAGAGCAGCAGGTAGTAACGGGACTCCGTCACGCCGTAGTCGGAAATGCGGCGGATACAGCCAACCCAAAATAACAGCAGCAACGGCAGCGAAATCCAGCTGAATGCGTTGAAGTACCAGCTGAAAGGCTGCTTCTCCGTAAACTGCCGCAGCAGTTTGACTATCATTGCTATCAGGCAGAAGACGAACACCATCACCGCCACGTTGCCCTTGGGCAGCTCCCAGAGGAATAGGATGTATCCGGCGTACAGGAACAGCAGCAGCGTGTATAGCAGCAGCGCTGGAGTGAAGACCCAATGCAGCAGGTTCTCGAAGAATTTGGCAAGCTTCATCTCCCTCTCATTTTCCATCATGCCCAAGAACAGCAGCGGCACAAGTAGCGCCATAATCACCATGGCGCTGTCATCGTAGGCCAGCCGCAGCCACCTGCCCTCAACATTGAAAAGCAGTTCGACGCTCACTTCCATAAGGTATAGCAGCAGGCAGGCCACACCGCCGAAAAAGAGCGGCACCAGCACCGACCATGCCGTATGCAGCATCCGGTTGGAAAAGGGAGGGTTCTGAATCCGGAATGGCAGCAGCAGCATCCAGAGCGGCAGCAGCACCATCACCCAGATGAAATAATTGCCATCTTTCACAAAATGCTCCAATGACGGCACAAAAAAGAACGGGATGATGAGTAGCGGCAAAATGTAATAGAGGATTTGCCACAGCAGGTGCCGTTCCCTGATGAACTGCAGCGAAAATGCCGCCACAAACAGGAATGGGATCACATACGCGGCTGTCACCCAGCAGGGATTGTCGCCTGTAAAATGGTTGTCAAAAATGATGGCCACCAAAGCGTACAGCAGCAGGACTGTCTCGGAAAGATGGCGGAAGAGGAATCCGGGCAGCGCGTCGGCCAACCGTTTCAAATTGGATTGGAAGGATGCTTTTCTCATGGTCGGAAATTTTTAAAGTGATGCACCGCTAACGCAGCATGTTCCATGTTTATTGTGCGTGAAAGCGAAAAAAACGGACATAAAATGGATGGGGAAAGCAAAAAAATGACTACTTTTGCGTTTTTGGTAAAAACAGACGAATTCATGGGTAGGATTGTCTCCATCGATTACGGAAAAAAACGGACCGGTATCGCTGTAACAGATGAATTACAGCTGATAGCCAATGCCTTATGCACAGTCCCCACCAAAGACATCCTCACCTTCCTGCAGGACTACACCGCCAAGGAGCCTGTGGAGCTTTTCCTGGTCGGGAAGGCGGTGCAGATGGACAGCACCGATTCGGAATCGGCCCGCTACATTGAACCGTTCGTCCGGCAGCTGGCCAAAACCTTCCCGGACATCCCCATAGACCGCATGGACGAAAGGTTCACCTCCAAGATGGCATTCCAGACCATGATTGACGCCGGACTGCACAAGAAGGCGCGCCAGAACAAGGCGCTTGTTGACGCCCTGAGCGCAACCATACTTTTGCAGTCATACATGGAAAGCAGAAAATATAAAGAAAGGAAAATGCAATGATACTACCTATCACCCTGTACGGAAACCCGATATTGCGAAAAGAGGTGGAAGAGGTGGAGACAGGCTCCGCCAATCAGGAACTGAAGCAGCTGGTTGAAGACATGTTCGACACCATGTACCATGCGAACGGGGTCGGGCTGGCCGCCCCGCAGGTCAACAAGTCGCTGGCGCTGTTTGTAATCGACACCGAGGCCTTCCTGGACGAAGGCGACACGGAAAAGGCGGTCAAAAAGGCCTTTGTCAATCCGGAAATTACAGAAACCTCAGAAAACAGGTGCTCTTTCAGCGAAGGCTGCCTGAGCGTCCCCGGCATCAACGAGGAGGTGCTGCGCCCCGAAGGGGTCCGCATCAGCTACCAGGATGTGGAGGGCAACAGCTTTGATGAGGAATACCACGGCAAGGCGGCCCGCGTCATACAGCACGAATACGACCACCTGTACGGGAAAATGTTCGTCGACAGGCTCTCCCCCCTTAAAAAGACTTTGCTGAAAAGCAAGCTGAACGAAATTGTTAACGGAAAAAAAGTCCCCTCCTACCGAATCAAACCTAACAAATAAAAATAAGAAATGAGAACCAAGTATTTTTTTCTGGGACTCTCCCTGCTCTGCCTGCTGGCGGGATGCTCCCTCTCCAAGGAAAAGCAGCAGGAGAAAATAGCCGGTCTGGAAAAAAGCGTGTTGGATGAGAATGACACAACACGGCAGCAGGAGCTGTTCAAATGCTACGACAGCTATATTGGCAAATTTCCCGATGACTCCCTTTCACCGGAATACCTTTTCCGGAAAGCCGGCATACTGCGTGTGGAGAAACAGGGGGACGCCGCATTGGACGCACTTGCGGAAATTGTCAACCGCTATCCGCAGAGCCCTCGGGTGGTGGAATGCTACTTCCTGCGCGGACTCATATACGAAGAGGTGTTTTATGACCAGGAGCTGGCAAAAAAGGCCTATCAGAGCTTCATCGACCGCTATCCTGACCATCCTCTTGCCGACAACGCGCGGTATTCCATCCGCTACCTTGGAATGAGCAACGAGGAGATCATCGCCTCATTCAGCGCACCGGACGGCACGCAGACGTCAGAATCCAACACGGAGGAATAATGGAGACATACGGCTCTCTGGATGATTTCACGCACCGGACCGATTCAGTGGTCAGTTTGGGCATGTTCGACGGTCTGCATCTGGCGCACCGCGAAGTGCTCCGTGCTCTGACCGACCGTGCGCGAGCCACCGGCAGCCGTTCCGTTGTCATCTCCTTCACGCCACATCCGCGAGCCCTGCTCTCCGGGAAACCCTTCCCGCTGATTCTCACCCAAGATGAGAAGCGGCTGCTGCTGGAAGAGCAGCATGTGGACATCTGGTGCCGCCTGCCATTCACACGCGAACTGGCCGCCACCCCGCCGGAAACGCTGTTGGAACAATTGGACAGCAAACTTAAAATCAACCATATTGTGTTGGGATACAACCACAATTTCGGAGCCGGAAAAAGCGGCGGCATACACACGCTTAACGCCCTGCGGAGCCGTTACGGCTTCGGCATCACCGAAATCCCGCGCATGCAATCGGAAGGCACCGAAATCAGCTCCTCCGCCATCCGGAAGGCGCTGCTGGCAGGTGACATACGGACCGCATCGCGGCTGCTCGGATATTCCTATTTCGCCCATATACAACCCGTCGGCAAGAGTGATGACGGCTCGCTGCACGCCCGCGTGCCAGCCGAAAAGCTTCTGCCGGCCCCGGGCAACTATGACGGACATTTCAACCACTCACCCGTAAAAATAACCATTTTAAATCAACAGGAGATGCTGCTGCGCTCCGGTGACGGAACCCCGCTGCCGGAACTGCCGCGGCCGCTCCCCTTATATTGGGACAGCTTATGAGAAAAAAACAAGACCCTTTTGTGGAAATAAGGCCCTACAACACCGAAGAAATCCCCTACGCCATCAACCGGATGCTGATGTCATCGAACTTTGTCACCTCGCTGACAAACTTCATAGAGACATCCAACCCCTCAACACTTGTGAGGCGCATGAGGAAAATGAAGACCATCAGCGACCTCCAGCGCGAAATCTACGCCCCGATGGTGCACACCTTCGAGCAGCGCAGCATGGAGGGGCTCACCTTCGGCGGTTTTGACAAGGTCGACATGAACAAGCCCCATCTGCTGATTGCCAACCACCGCGACATCGTGATGGATTCGGCCATCCTGCAAGGCTACCTGATCGACCACAACCTGCCGGCCACCCGCTCCGGCATCGGCGACAACCTTCTCACCTCCCCCGTGATGACCGACATCGCCAAAACGAACAACATGTTCACCGTGTTCCGCTCCCACGACACCCGGACCATGCTGGCCAACTCGCGACTGCTTTCGGACTACATCAGGCAGAGCATCACTAAGGACAAGATTTCTGTATGGATCTCACAACGCAACGGCCGTACAAAGGACGGTTTGGACAAAACCCAGCAGGGTGTGCTGAAAATGCTCTATTCCAGCAAGCGTCCGCATGTGATTGAGAGCCTTAAGGAGCTGGACATCGTCCCGCTGACCGTCTCCTACGAATACGAGCCCTGCGACCAGATGAAGGCGCGGGAACTGCTGCTGACCAAGCAGAACAAGTCATACGTCAAGGATCCGGAAGAGGATTTCCACAGCATCACCAAAGGCATATTCTCCTACAAGGGGCGTGTGCACATGCAGCTCGGCCAGCCGATAAACAACCTTTTGGACGAAACCATGGCATTCGCATCCGACAACGACGCGCTGCAATATGTCGCGGAGATCATCGACCAGGAGATTTACCGCGACTACCGGCTGTGGGAGACCAACTACATGGCCTACGACATCCTCCACAACACCGACCGCTTCGCCGACGAATACGAGGAGGGTGAGAAAAAGGAGTTTCTCCAGTATATCCGCAAGCAGGCAAACATCGCCGACGTAAACTACACCAAGATGAAACAGCAGCTGCTGACCATATACGCCAATCCGGTGGAATCCTTTTTGAAAACGGAAGACTAACCGCACCCGCCACACATGGAAAACAAGACCTACAACAACTTCCGGCAGGACATCAGCCGAATCACCGCCTACTACACCTTTCTGGTGCAGGAGACCAAGAACAACCGCATAGTTGGCAGCACCAACGAATGGGTGCTGGACAACTACTACATGATCAGCGAGCAGGAGAAGGTGCTGAAGGTGGAGCTGAAATCCATCGGAAAAGGTTCCATGAAAATTGGCAGGCAGCGCATCGAACTGCTTTGGAAACAGATTGAGACCTATCTGGACCGCGACCGCTGCTGCATTGACAAGACCTTGATGTTCAAATATTTGAACGAAATTCAACTTGAACAGAAGGATTATTTCTCCTACCCGGAAGTCTGCGCACTGCTGCCGCTCGTAAAGACTGTCCTGATAAACAGGCTGGCAGATTTGTGCAGCCAGCTGGAATCCCGGAAGGCGTACCATTACAACCTCACCGACAAGAGCAACGCCGACATGGGGCACCTGAACGAGGTGACGCGGCAGAACCTGTTGATGATGAATATTTTCAACTCCCTGAAAAAGATAACCAAACTGCCGATGGCCGAATTCATCGACGCGGTGAGTTTTTCAGAGAGGCTGCTGAAGGCTGAAAAGGCCGGAATGTACGACCAGATGTACGACAAGACAAAGGAGGATTACCGGAACAGGATCGTATATCTGTGCAAAAAAGGGAAAAAGGAGGAGAATGAGCTTGTAAGGGAACTGGTTGCCACCGCCGACAGCCGTGGCGAACATGTGGGCTGGCAGCTGTTTCCGCCGAAGAGGTGGAAGGCACGCGCCCGCTGGTACGTATGGATTGTTGTGCTTGCCTCGCTGCTACTGGCCTTCAGTTTTGCCTCGTGGTGCACATGGGGTGAAGGGTTCACATGGCTCACCGCCATCCTTACAATACTGATGTGGGTGCCTATGAGCCAGGTGGTCATCGACCTCTTCAACTGGCTTTTGGGCAAGCTGCACAAGCCACACGGCACCTTCAAGATAAAATTCAAGGACGGGCTGATACCTAAGGAGTACGCCACCATGGTGATCATGCCCACCATTCTGAAGAACAAGGAGAAGACAATAGAGTTACTGGAGCAGCTGGAGGTCTATTACCTCTCCAATGTCAACCGCGCCTCCGAAGGCAGAAGGCTGGAGAACCGTCCGCAGAACCTCTATTACACACTTATCGGGGATGCCGCCAGCTACAAGGAGGCCGACGCCCCGTGGGACGATGAGGTGGCTGAAGCCGGACTGGAAAAGGTGCGGGAACTCAACGAAAAATATGGCGCGCCGATTTTCAACTTTGTTTACCGCAGGCGTTCATGGAGCGACGGGGAGAACACATGGCTCGGCCATGAGCGCAAGCGCGGCGCGATACTCCATTTCAACGACCTGCTGCTCGGGAACAGCACCGCTGCGGAGGCGGAAAAGCGTTTCCGCTGCGAGACCATAAGCAGATGGCGGCAGGGGGCGGTGCCGGACATCCAGTTTGTCATCACCCTTGACACCGACACCGAACTGGTGCTATATTCCGCGCAGAAGCTGATAGGCGCCATGGCGCATCCGCTGAACCGCGCCAAGCTGAGCGACGACGGACGGCGGGTGGATTCCGGATACGGCATAATGCAGCCGCGTGTGAACGTGGATGTGGAGGTCACCAATAAGAGCCGCTACGCCCAACTCTTCGCCGGATTAGGCGGGCTGGACGTCTATACCACCGCCAGCTTCGAACTGTATCAGGACATCTTCAACGAGGGAACATTCTGCGGCAAGGGAATCTATGACCTGAAGGTTTTCCAGCAGGTGCTGAAGGGCACATTCCCCGAAAACCTCATCCTCAGCCACGACCTTATCGAGGGCTGCCACATCCGCTGCGGCCTCATCAACGACCTGGAGCTTTTCGACGACAACCCCTCCAACTACATCGACGACGCCAAGCGGCACCACCGCTGGACGCGCGGCGACTGGCAGATCATAGGCTGGCTGAAAAACCGAGTGCGCAACGAAAAGGGCGAAAAGGTGAAGAACCAGGTGAACACCATCGGACGCTGGAAAATTTTCGACAACCTGCGCCGCTCGGTGCTGAGCCTCGCTCTGCTGGTTATACTTTTTGTGGGATTCAGCGGCATCACATGGGCACATGCCGTCTGGTTCCTTGTGGTTGCGCTTGTCGCCGTGGCATCGCCAATACTTTTCTTCATCATCGGACAAATCACGACACTGCCGCGTTTCGGCAAGCGGTACCGCTACTACATGACGCTGATGCGGGGTTTCAAAGTGATAGTCTACCGCTCCATAGTGAAGTTCGCGCTGCTTCCGAAAGAGGCCTGGATGTACACCGATGCGGCCATACGCGCCTGCTGGCGCATGTGGTTCAGCCACAAAAATCTGCTCAACTGGATAACCAGCGACGAGGCTGCCAAGAGCACCAAAGGCACTTTGGGCGACTATATCGGCAAGTTCTGGTTCAACTATGCGGCTTCGCTTGCACTGCTCCTGTGCAAGCTCCAAAGTTATGGCAACATGGCCGATTTTGCGGCAATGCTGTTCTGCCTGCTGTCATGGTGCGGAGCACCCTTCCTGATGTACTGGCTCGGCAAAAAATTCTCCCATGACAAGAACCGCCTCACCGTAAAGGAGAATGCGGAGGTCAGGCAGATAGCCAAGGACACATGGCATTTCTTCGACAGCATGATCACCGAGGAGCATAACTGGCTTATCCCCGACAACTACCAGCTTAACCGCGAGAACAAGACCGACTACAAGACCTCGCCCACCAACATCGGCTATTCGCTCACCGCAACGGTCAGTGCGGCGGAACTGGGCTTCATAAGCCACAACGAGGCGGCGGACAGGCTGGAGCATATCATCGACACCGTCTGCAGGCTTGAGAAATGGAACGGACATCTGTACAACTGGTATGACGTGAAATCGCTCAAGGCACTGCCCGACTTCTTCATCAGCACCTGCGACAGCGGCAATTTCGTGGCCTGCCTGTATGCCGTGAAAGGATACCTCAACACCCTGTACGGTACAGAGGGCGGCAAAGCCAAGGGGCTGCTCGCCAAAGTGCAGCGTCTGATTGACCAGACCGACTTCATGAAGCTGTACAACCCCGAGCTGGATGTTTTCAGCATCGGCTACGACTGCGGCAACTACAAGCTCCTGCCCTACCATTACAACAATTTCGCCTCCGAGGCGCGGCTCACCAGCTTCCTTACCATCGCGCAGGGCGACGCCCCCTACAAGCACTGGTTCTGCCTTGACAAGACATTGGTCCAGTACAAGGGGTACAAAGGGGTCGCCTCCTGGTACGGCACACTGTTCGAATATTTCATGCCGCTAATTTTCCTGCCCACCTACCGGCACACCCTAATGGACGAGACCTACAGCTTTGCCATCCGCGCCCAACGCGCCTTCATCCGCAATTCCGGGGCGAAGAACCTGCCATGGGGCATCTCCGAGACGGCCTACAACGAGATGGACGATGCGCTTAACTACAAATACCACGCTTTCGGGGTGCCTTACCTGAAATTCCAGAACACCACCCCCGACCGTATTGTCATCTCCCCATACAGCTCGCTGCTGGCCATAAGCGCAAACCCGCGTGCCGTATACGAGAACATCCGCCGTTTCAGGAAACTGGACATGTATGACGATTTCGGCTTCTATGAAAGCTACGACGATGAGGATCATGTGCATGTGCTGGCGCACTACGCCCACCATCAGGGGATGATTCTGGCTTCGCTTGCCAATTATCTGTGCAACAATTGCATACAGAACTTCTTCATGCAGGAGCCAGCCATGCGCTCCATGGAGACCCTGCTCAAGGAGAAGGCCCAGGTGAAACCTTACATCGACCTCAAGGTCACACAATACAAACGCTACCAGTATTCAAAGGTCCAGACGGAGAGCGACGCCCGCGATTTCGACAACATTGCCACAGTGCCTGAGATAGGCGTGCTGAGCAACGGGCAGTACACGGTGCTGCTTAATGACCGCGGCAGCGGCTTCTCCCGCTACAAGGAGACCATGCTCGGACGCTACCGCAAGATAAGCGCCGACCATTACGGCTCATACCTTTACATCCGCAACCTCAGGAACGACCGGCTCTGGTGCAACACCTACGCCCCTCTCGACGTGATGCCGGAGGGCTACCATGTGAGCTTCGCCAGCGACAAGATCAGCTTCCTGCGGGTGGACGAAGGGATTGAGACCAAGACTGAAATAACGGTGCTCAAGGAGCGTTCGGCAGAAATCCGCCGCATCACCTTCACCAACAACAGCGGCAGCGATGCTGACCTGGAAATCACCAGCTACGGTGAGGTGGTGCTCGCCACCTGCGCCGAAGACGAGAGCCACCGCGTCTTCAACGGGATGAAGATCCTTTCCGAATACGACTCCGAGCAGGAGGCGCTGCTCTTTGTGAAACCGGCGGCCAACAATACCCGCAACTACCTGCTCCACAAACTGTGGGTGGCGGACAGCGGCAATGATGGCGACAAGGGGGGCTGGTCCAATCTGGTGGAGTATGAGACCTCACGGCTCAAGTTCCTCGGACGCGGCAACAGCCTGCAGCACGCCGACATAATGGAGAGCCGCCGCACCCTCACAGGCACCGTGGGGACAACCCTCGACCCGATAATGAGCATGCGCCGCCGTCTCCACATTCCGGAGGGCAAGCAGGCGGAAGCCTATATCCTAACCGGCTTCGCCAAATCGCGCGAGCAGCTGCTGCAGCTTGCCGGACAGTACCGGAGCCCCATCGACATTGAGGACGCATTCCGCACCGCATCGGTATATAACAACATCCGCACCAACATGTCGCTGCTCAAAGGCTCACAGATGCGGCTGTACAACAACATTGCCAAATACATGGCCCAGACTGCCGCCCTCGGCAACACGCGCCAGCCCATACTCGCCCGCAACACCTTGTCGCAAAGCGGCCTGTGGCGTTTCAGCATAAGCGGGGACTTTGCCATACTGCTGCTGGAAATCGACAGCATGGAGCGTTCCGGCTTCGCCAAGGAGCTGCTCAGGGCATTTGAATATTACAAGGTGCACGGCCTGATTCTCGACCTTGTAATCATCAACGATGCGCCGCAGAACGAGCGCGAGGGGCTGAAGCATTTCATACTTGGAATGGCCAACACGGAGCATCTTTGGGCTCCACACAGCGACAAAGGGCACGTATATGTGATTGACGGGGATGACATTACCGAAGAGGAACGCATACTGCTGCACACGGTTGCACGGTTGGAATTCAACACCCGCGACGGACTGACCATCGAGCAGCAGCTGCAACGCCTTGAAGAGGCCAACCAGCATTACCAGGACAAGGTGGAGCATCCGGTGCTGAAACCGAAAAAGGAGTTCCGCGTATGGAGCGACCTCGAATTCTACAACCAGTACGGCGGTTTCGACAACGACGGGCGCGACTACGTCATCACCAACACCAACACCCCGATGCCGTGGGTGAACGTGATCGCCAACCGGCACTTCGGATGCGTGGTCAGCTCCACCATGGCCGGATTCACCTTCGCCAACAACGCGCAGCAGTTCAAGCTCACCAGCTGGAGCAACGACATCGTCCGCGACAATGCCAGTGAAATGCTGCTCATAAACAAAAAACAGTTTGTGCCGGCCACCGCACGGCACAGCCAGGGCTATTCCGCCTTTGACGCCGAATATGACAGCATGAAGGTTGATGTGCGGCTCTTTGTTGCGCGGGAGCGCATGGAGAAATACTACCAGATAAGGGTCACCAACAAGACCGCCGAAACGATGGAGGTGCAGCTCGACATGGTCTACAAGCTTGTGCTCGGCATGTGCGAGGAGCGGACAGCACGCTATCTCCATTCCGAATGGGATGAAAACACGAACAGCCTTTATGTGCGGAACGTCTATCATCCCATCTACAGCAACATGGTGGTGCGGCTTACCGCAACCGAACCGCTCACCGGCTTCGGGCTGGAATCGCCCAACCGCAAGCGTCTTGGACTGTCCGTTACCGTTCCGGCCAACGGCGAAAGGCAGATGGCCTTTGTCATCAGCTCCTTCGACAGGAGTGAAGGCGGCACCCCATTAGCAGCGCCCACAATAGAGGGCATCAACGCCGAATTTGAAAGGGTCAGGGAGTTTTGGGACGAAAAGCTCTCCTGCATCCAGGTGGAGACTCCCGACAGAAGCTTCAACCACATGCTGAACCGGTGGTACCTCTACCAGGTATATTCGTCAAGGCTGTATGCCCGCGCCGGATTCTACCAGGTGGGTGGGGCGACCGGCTTCCGCGACCAGCTGCAGGATGTGATGTCACTGCTCTACAGCGACCCCGGATATGCCCGACGGCAGATTCTCGACCACGCCGCCCACCAGTTTGCCGAAGGCGATGTGCTGCACTGGTGGCACGAGAGCATGAAACTGGGTGCCAGAACCACCTTCAGCGACGACTACCTCTGGTTAGTGTTTGTGACCTACCAGTACATCACCGTCACCGGCGACACGGCCATACTTTCCGAGACAGTGCCCTTCTGCCAGGCCGACCAGCTGGCTCCGAACGAGGCTGAAAGGGGCATGAACTATTCCGTTCCGGAAGGAGACAACGACACACGGTTCGAGTACGCCACGCTTTACGAGCATCTGCGCAGGGCCGTCAACAGGGCGATGTCGCGCAAAGGGGTGCACGGGCTGCCGCTTATGGGCTGCGGCGACTGGAACGACGGCATGAGCACTGTTGGTGTCAAGGGTAAAGGCGAAAGCGTATGGGTGGCCTTCTTCCTCGCCGACCTCCTGCCGAAAATGAAGCAGCTTACAGAGATGATGCCTGGGGCGGACCTCTCCTATTGCGAGGAGCTGGACATGTACCGCACCGCCCTTATTGACGCTCTTCAGAAGAATGCCTGGGACGGCGCATGGTTCCTGCGCGCCTACTACGACAACGGCGACCCGATGGGTTCGCGCAACAACACGGAATGCCAGATAGACCTTATCAGCCAGGCGTGGAGCATCCTCACCGATGTGGCCACACCGGAGCAGAAGGAGAGCGTGATGCGCGAGACCGACAGACGTCTGGTGAACCGCGAACATGAGATTATCCAGCTGCTGACCCCAGCCTTCCAGAATTCGCAGCCTTCGCCGGGATATATCATGAACTATCCTGTCGGGGTGCGCGAGAATGGAGGACAATATACGCACGGAGCCATGTGGTACATCATGGCGCAGCTCAAGGAGGGACGCAACGACATGGCCTATTTCCTCTATTCGCTCATCAATCCGGTGCACCGCACGCAGACTCTTGCCGATGTGCTTAAATACAAGGTGGAGCCATACTGCATCGCCGCCGACATCTACAGCAACCCGCAGCATCCGGGCCGCGGCGGCTGGACATGGTACACCGGCTCCGCATCATGGGCATACAAGACCGGCATAGAGAACATTCTCGGCTTCCACAAGAGCGGCGTACGGCTGGCCATGGAGCCCTGCACACCGGCCGCATGGCAGTCATTCGGACTGGACTACCGCTACGGTGACACGCTGTACCGCATCCGCTGCGAGTTCAAGGGCAGGGAGGGCGAACCTCCGCGCTTCCGCCAGCTGACGCTCGACGGCGCACCGCTTGACGGCAACAGCCTTACGCTTTGCGACGACGGGAAGACGCACATTGCGGAATGGGTTTTTGAATAGGATTGCCGTCCGCCCGCGACACCATGACCGTCGGGGAATGGGTGGTGGAATAGATTTCCCAAAATCCACGGGGATTCCGGTGGAGGAAATCAAAGGGATGTGAAAAACAACAGGGCCGCGACCTACAACAAAAATCCGGCGGATATCCCTGCCATCTGGATGTTCTGGGCACCAAAGAAATGGCAGTATTCATAAAAGACACCTATACTGCACTTTGATGCCAATTGGTAATCAAATTGGGCCTTTCCGTCCAGCATGCAGTTCCATTTTCCTCTGTAAGAACCGAAAAAGGTGTTGTTGTACGCCGCAAAATCCATCCCCGTGCCTGCCATTCCGGAAAGTTTGATGTCGAAGGAATTGCCAAGCCTGAAAACACCTCTTACACCCAATGACACGAGTTCGTTTGTGGTCATGAACGTCCCCTCCTTATCAATCTTATGATTGAAATCAGTTGTATGAATGAACGATACGGAGGCCAGCAGGTCAAGGTGCCTGTTTATCCCCAAAGCATACTGCCATTGTAAAGACAGTCCATCCATTCCGGAACGGTTGGCATATCCCAGATAAACCTCTGTCTGATGGGAAAAACGTTCATTCTGTCCAAAGGCAAACAAAGGACAGAGCGCAAGCAATGTAACAATGATTTTCTTGTACATGGTTTTTGAATTAGGAGAAATTACTACTTTTTTATCCGAGAAACGAACAACAGAGTCTTTTATTGTTTCGGGGTGGTTAGTTTCCACAAAGGTGGCGGGAACCATGTTTGCGCTTTTACAAGTCCGCCGCTTGTCACCCCCACCCGCCCGGTTCCTTTTAAGGCAGGGGCAGCGTCAGCCTACAGGCGGGTCTGATTTACTGCATGATACGAGCTTAAATGGCAGATGTTCAATTTTTCCTGCTGCTGCGAAAAACGCTTGGAATGAATCTGCGACAGGAAAAGCCCACACGCAATGCAGGACAAACAGCACCCTCCGAAGTGCCGGATATGCCTGTATGGCTAACCTTGCACGAAAAACAAGACTTTTCGTGAAGCGCATTTGTTTTGTCCCGTCCATTTGTCTCCTTATGCTTTTCATGTTACAAATATAACACTATTTTTTATATGCGGATATGTTCAAAACATGTCAAAATGTGTTCATTATTTCAGATTTTTTTTTATGAAATATTGAATATGATTTATTACTATCTTTGCAAACATTATTATCAGGAGGATTCGATCATGAAGAAAACATCTGCCACAAAGATTTCCAATGACTTAAGAAAAGTCGCCATTGAAGCGGACAGGAGGAATGTCAACAGTTTCCGTGAAAATTTCTCGCTCATCATGGATTTCCGTCTGCTGATGGACCACCTTGACATCAGGTTCAACCATCCTTACAGGACCATGGAGCAGCGCATAATGTTTGTGACTGGCGGCAGCGTGAAGGTGGATACAAATTCCATAGTGCATGACCTTAAGAAGAACTCGGTGTTGGTGATGCCTGAAGACACCATCATTGAACTGCTGTCTGCAAGTGATGATTTCAACGCGCATGAGCTTGCTTTCAAGGTGAGGTCTTTCGAAAAATGCAGTTCCGCGCAGTTTAACATTTTACGGCTGGATCTGTCCGACAGCGAAGGGACGTTCCTGGAAAAATATTTCCAACTGTTCGACGGACTTTTTTCAATGGACATAAAGGTGCTGGGGCCGTTGGAGGACATGTGCTCATTTGTCATGTCTTTCCTATATTATAAATACAACATTGCTTTGGGGAACACTCAATTTATCAGCCGTTCAAGCAAGACATTCGATGAATTTATCAGGCAAATCAATCTTGAAGCCATTGATAACAGGGAGGTGGCCTATTATGCCGACAAGTTGGGCGTAACCGTAAGGTATCTTGGTGCGCTCGTGAAGGCGCGGAGCGGCAGGAGCGCCAAGGACTGGATCAACCACATTGTGGTCAGGGATGCGAAACTGATGTTGGACGAAAGCAATGAAAGTATACGGAAAATAGCAATAAGGATGGGCTTCTGCAACGCCACGCAGTTCGGAACCTTCTTCAAGAAACACACCGGCCAGACGCCGATGGAATACAGGAACGGGAAGGGAATTCCGGAGGGTGAGGCGGAAGAGAAAAATAATAATTAATAGTTAATAATTAATAGTTAATAGATTAGAGTTGGTAGCGTGTGGGATACGGCATCGTTAAGGATAGTTGTTTAACTATAAACTCTTAACTATTAACTATTAACTGAATTAGCGGGTGGTGGAATGATTTTTTCCGCCACAGACGGTGTCTTCTATTGGTTAGAAACAGTTTTTTTTTCATCATTTTAGGGG
>JAEEGI010014931.1_pt1 | contig 16258 bp, 15 predicted proteins | sample 8958751 | NCBI WGS metagenome assembly JAEEGI01 (sample SAMN16246545, study PRJNA631951) | gut metagenome | biome: gut microbiome; feature: rumen; material: KS-attached | host: Bos | place: Iran: Karaj | collected 2018-10
ACGTAGGCTATGTCGCGGCAGATATAGGTGGGCTTTACACCGTACTTTTCGCAATCCTCCACGGTGCCTTCGCCGGAAAGCACAAGGATGGTGTCGATGCCGGCGTTGTTTCCGCAGGCGATGTCCGTGTAGAGGCGGTCGCCGATCAGGACGGTCTCCTCCGGAGCGGCGCCGTACTTCTTAAGTGCGGAATATACCATCTGCGGCTGCGGTTTGCCGATTATGACAGGTTCGCGGCCGGTGCAGACCTTAAGCGAGTGTATGACCAGGCCTACGTCCGGCTCGTTGCCGTTTTCCGTGGGGCAGACCAGATCCAGGTGGGTGGACACGTAGTCCGCGCCCATGTCCAGAAGGCGAACGCAGTCGACCAGCTTTTCGTAGGTCAGTTCCGTGTCGTAGCCAAGAAGGACCACGGGTAGCGCAACTGAATTACAGTTGCCACACTCTCCCGCTTTCCGTCGGGCATCGAAAAAAGCCGAAAGTTCTTCTGCCGCAAGGACTTTCAGCCCCGCCGCTCGGAGCTGGCTCTTAAGGTTTTCCGTGCCGCAGACGTAATAAGCCGCGGGGGGATCGTTCTCTTTGCCCGGCGCGAAGGGCGCGTAGGTCTTCTTTAGATAGTCTATCGTTGCGTCCGTGGACGTAAGGAATCTGAACGCCTTCTGGGGTATCCCCAGGCGCTCCATCTTGGTCAGGTAGCCTTCTATCCCGCGCGAGCTGTTGTTCGTAAGGAAGGCGTATTGTCCGCCGCTTGCGCTCACCCACGTCAGAAACTCGGCGGTGCCTTCGAAAAGCTGATCGCCCAGGTACAACGTGCCGTCCATGTCCAGTAAAAACAGTTTCTTCATTAAAGTCCTCGTGTTAGTCGCTGCGGTGCTGCGGCGCCGTCAGCCCATGGCCTCGTATTCGCTGCGCAGTATGCTGTAGACGCTCAGGTCCATTAAGCCGGTGTTGTCCGTTGCAGCCTGGCGCAGGGTGCCCTCGTAGGTGAGGCCGCACTTTTTCATTACGCCGCCGGAGTTGGGGTTTTCGACGTTGTGGCGCGCTTCCAGACGGTTTACGCCTACTTCGTCGAACATGAAGCGTATCACCGCCTCGAAAGCTTCGCTGGTTATGCCCTGATGCCACCATTTGCGGCCTATGCAGTAGCCGATGCTTACGATGTCGCGCTCCTCGACTATTGCCACCACGGATATGGAGCCTATGGGCTCTCCGATCTCCTTGGGAACGATGGCCCAGGTATAGTTGGACGGGTCTTTGTATTCCTCGACCCACTGCTGGAGCTTCTTGCGCGTGCCCTCCGCGTTTTCGTAGGGCGGCCAGGTCATGAACCTGGTTACTTCCGGGTCGTTTGCCCAGTTTCTGTACATCGCCTCTGCGTCGTCCAGGGTGAACTGCCTCAGGATGAGACGCTCGGTCTCTAAAGTTTTAGTGCCTTTGTGGTTCATGATATTGAGCCTTCGTTTATTATATTAAACAAACCGATATTTTACTTAATCAATTATAGGTCTTGAGATCTGCTCCGGACATTCGTCTGCTACCCGGCAGGAGTTTGGCGCGTCAGAACTTCGGCTTTACTTCCGCGAAAGCCGCCATCAGCTTAGCCGCGGCTTCTATATCCTTAACGCTGCAGACTTCCTGAGGCGAATGCACGTAGCGTACGGGGATCGATACGCCGCCGGTCCTTACGCCGCCCGCGGTCTTGCGGATCTCCGCGCCGTCTGTGCCGCCTTCCTGAAGAACGTCGGCCTGCCACAGGATCTTCTTTTTATCCGCTATGGTCTTAAGCGTTTCCACAATCTCTGGGTGGCAGATGAAGGACTTGTCCATTATCTTTATCGCGGCGCCTTTGCCCGGGATGGCGGTGCCGGTGTGCTTCGTCCTGGGCGTATCGTCCGTGAGAGTAGCGTCGCAGACTATGCCGAACTGCGGATCCGTGCCGAACGCCGCCGGTTTGGCGCCTCTGCGGCCTACTTCTTCCTGCACCGTGAATACGAAATAGCAGTAGTAAGCCGGTTTCTTAAGCATTTCCAGCGCCAGAAGCTGAGCGACGACGCCAGCCCTGTTGTCCAGGTAGGGCGAGACTACGAAGTCGCCGGCCATAACCCGGGTCGGGGTGTCGTAGACTGCCATGTCGCCCTTCTGCACAAGCTTTTCGGCTTCTTTGCGGCTCGAGGCGCCTATGTCTATGAACATGCTGTCGAATTCCGGCTTCTCCGCTCCGCAGTCCCAGCCGACCGTGCCGACGGTCCCGTTCCCGAAACGCACGGGAGTGCCCTTAAGGGCGGCCGGATCCACCAGGCCCACGGCAGCGAAACGGAGCAGTCCGTTCTCTTCTATGTATGTTACGATCAGCCCCACCGAATCCATGTGGGCTGCGAACATCAGACGGGGCGCGTTGGGGATCTCGACGGTCATATTGTCGTCCGAGTGTCTGCGTGTCGTCCCGGCGTGCTTTACGGCGACCAGGTTGCCCATTACGTCCGTGTAGATCTCATCCGCGAAAGGCTCTGCCAGTTCCGCGATCTTATTCCGTATGTCTTCCTCGCAGCCGGACGGTCCGAAGCAAGCGTTGAGAGTTTTAATTGTTTCTATGATATCCATTCCAAGGTCCTTTCTGCCTCAGGAAGCGGTGTTTCACTGTTCGAAGCAGCGCTACTTTATCCTTCCGGACGCCACGGCGTCTATGAAGAGCTCCGCCAGCCTAAGTCCGGCTTTCATGTCCGAGATCTTAGCCACGCTGTTGGGGCAGTGGATGCTGCGGACAGGGGCCGCGATGCTTGCGACTCTTACGCCTGCAAGGCTTTTCTGCACTGCTGCAGCGTCAGTCCCGCCTGCTATCCTGCCCTTGATCTGCCATGGCAACTTGTTTTCAGTTGCAAGATCCCTCAGGGCTTCGAAGAGTCCTCTGTCGTAGATCGTTCCTGCGTCCATGAATCCCAGCACCGGTCCGTCGCCCAGGCGGGTCACTTTCTTGTGACCTTCGACTCCGGCAAGGTCCGCGGAGGTGGTTCCCTCCAGGATCAGCGCCATGTCCGGAGCAACGCTGTACGCAGCTGCGGTCGCCCCTCTTGTCCCGACCTCTTCCTGGACCGTAAACACGAAGGTAACGTCCATCGGAAGGTCCTTTTCGATAAGCTTAAGCATTACGGCGCAGCCGTAGCGGTCGTCTATGGCCTTGGCCTTTACGAAGCCGTCGCTCTTGCCAAACCGCACGAAATCGCTGTGGAAAGAGATGCTGTCGCCTATCTGCACCAGCGATTCGGCCTCCGCCCTGTCCTTTGCGCCTATGTCTATGTACATGGAGGGCCACTTGGGGATCTCCGTCCTTAGCTCCACGGGAGTCTGGTGCACAGCCTTAAGTCCGGTAACGCCGTTCAGTTTCTTTTCGCCCACGCAGACGCGTCTGTTGAACGCCACGCGCGGGTCTATGCCGCCTACCGGCGCGAATCCCAGGTAGCCTTTCTCCGTTACGCGCGTTACCATGAAGCCGACCTCGTCCATGTGGGCGGCTATCATCAGCTTCGGAAGTTTATTTCCGCATCGTTCGCTGTTCTGTTCCGGCGCCGGGCAGCAATTGTGTCCGGCAGTTGAGCAGCCATTTCCGGCTGCGTGCTTTACGACTATCAGGTTGCCCATGCGGTCCGTGCGCACGTCGTCCGTGTATTTAAGCGCGCGGGCCTTTATGTACTCGCGTACTTCGTCTTCGTTTCCGGAGATGCCGTTAAGAAGGCAGAGCGTTTTTAATGTTCTCAGCATTCCAGGGCCTCCTTTCCGGGGTCGAGCGCGTAAGCCGCAAGAAGCCTTGCGGTCAGTTCCACATCCCCGAAGTCCAGGCACTCCGTGGGGGAATGCATGTAGCGAAGCGGGAACTCCACTATCGCGGAAGCCACGCCGCCTTTTACTATGTGCATGAACCACGCGTCCGTTCCGGATCTTCCGGGTGTCGCGACGCGCTGCAGCGGTATTTGCTCTTTTTCCGCAAGGGCGGTAAGGCGTTTCTCAACGTGCTTTGTGAAGTTCGGCCCGACTTTAAGCAGAGGGCCTTTTCCGAGGTCCGCTATTACGTCCGGGCTCGAATCCGGTACCGCGGCCTGTCCTACGTCTATCGCGATGCAGACGTCCGCGTCCGTTTCGTAAGCCGCCGCGGGAGCGCCGCCTTCGGAACGCTCTTCGCCGCTACTGCCTATAAAGTACACGTCCCAGGGGAGCTTCTTGTCCTTTATAAGCTCCGCAACGCGAATGAGCGCGGCAAAGCTTGCGCGGTCGTCCAGAGTCTTGCTTACGTAGCGTCCGTTCAGAAGGTCGAAGCCTTCCGTGCGGTAGACCACCGGCGTGCCTATCGGTACTTCGCGTACGGCCTGTTCCTGCGTAAGGCCCACGTCTACGCGCAGGTCTTCCTGCTTTATGGCTTTGGACATGTCCTCCGCTTTAAGGACATGGGGAGGCTGCACGCAGACAACGCCCAGCATGGGCGGATCCGTAAGGACCAGAAGGTCCCTGTCAGGCAGAACGCGCGGATCAAGCCCGCCTATCTGCCCCACGCACAGGAAACCGTCCTCGTGGCCGGTGACCACAAGGCCCACCTCGTCCAGATGCGCCGCGAGCAGCAGCTTGTGAGCGTCCGGAACGCCGCAGTGCTTAACAGCCACGACGTTTGCCAGCGTGTCGATGCTTACCTCGTCCGCAAACGGCGCTATGGCCTCCGCAGCCAAACGGGCCACCGGACGTTCGAATCCCGTGGGGCCGGAAGCCTCGCATAACAGTTTTATGTATTTCTTTATATCCATTATCTGATCTTTTGGCCTATTTGCCGAGAGGACCCGCTTAAAAAAGCGGGTCCGTCAATCTGCGTTTATTTCCAGAGGTCTGCGGGGTAGAGCCCTTCGTCCGTCATCTTCTGCATCTGCGCTACGACAACGGGGCGGTCCTCCTTATAGGTAACTCCGTACCAGCGGTCCGGAGCGTCCAGCACCTTTACCTTGGCCTTACCCTCGGCTACCAGGTCGCTCGTTACGATCGGGATGAAGAATTCGCCCTTCAGAGGGTTCTCCTTAAGGATCTTCTCCAGCGCCGCGGGGAACCTTTCCTTAAGCTCCGTCATGATGCTGGGGGTAAATCCGAAGAAGTTCATGGATACCGGCGTTCCGGGAGCTACTTCCGTCCAGGTCTTGCCGTCGTCCTCGGTGAAGACGATCTTTCCATTCTGCCACTGGATCTTAGTGCGCTCGTCCAGGTGCTCCAGATAGCCGTCCTTGGTAACGCATACGCCGCGTGCCACGCTGCCGTTTTCCGTAAGCGTATTCTCTATGTAATAGCCGGCCATGCAGTAGTCGTAGAACTCGCCGTCCTTTGCGTTTTTAAGGTAATTGTACATGTTTTTGAACACTTCGCGTCCGTAGTAGTCGTCCGCGTTTATGACCGCGAACGGTGCGTCGATCATGTCCCTTGCCGCCAGAATGGCGTGGCCGGTGCCCCAGGGCTTCTCGCGGCCTTCCGGGATCTCGAACCCTTCCGGAATGTCGGCTATGTCCTGATAAGCGTACTTGATGTTAAGGTGCTTTGCGGCGCCGCGCTCCATAAGGGCCTTAAAATCTTCCTCTATGGAATGCTTGATGATGCAGATGACGGTCTCGAATCCGGCTGCCTTTGCGTCGTAGAGCGAGTAATCTATGATTATCTCTCCGGCCGGTCCTATGGGATCGATCTGCTTAAGTCCGCCGTAACGGCTTCCCATGCCGGCGGCCATTATAACGAGTATGGGTTTTTTCTTCATGTTGTGCCTCCATCGGTTTATATTTACAACACTTTATGATATACTAAACGCGATCTTTTTACAAGAAAGGCGGACCTAATGGAAGAAAATCTGCAGACTGTTCCTGCCAAAAGATTCGGCAGCGTAAGGATAATAAAGATAGCGCTCTCCGTAGCGGTCTTCGCGCTCATTACCTGGCTAATGATGACGGGAAGGATGGACGGCTTCGACGCCGCTGTCCAGAAGTTCTTCTTCAGCCTGCGGCGCGACTGGCTTACCAAGATACTGGTACCGTTCTCCTACAGCGGCAACTGGCCGGTACCCACGGTCATCTGCGCCATCCTGCTGCTTTTCCGCAAGACACGTTTCACCTTCGGAATACCGATGTCCTGCACCTGCCTGTTCTGCGTAGGCATATATCAGGGTCTTAAATACACGTTCTGCAGGCCCAGGCCGGACGTTTCAGTGCATCTGCTGATCCAGGACGGCTGGAGCTTCCCCAGCGGACATTCTCTTACCAGCCTTGTGGCGTGGACTTTCCTGATCCTGCTGTTCGCTTACTATTACAAGACCAAGGGCGCGTCGCTTCCGATCTACAGAAAGCACCCCAGACCCGCCGAGGCCTACATCCGCAGCAACGGCAAGCGCAAGCTGGTAAACACCCTGCTGATACTCTACATCGTGTTCATGGGGCTTTCCCGCATCTACGTGGGCGTCCACTGGCCCAGCGACGTTCTCAGCTCCTGGGTGCTCGGCATCGCGGTGATAGAGATAGTACAGGCGGTATTCCTGTGATGGATCTTAAAGACTGCAGAGACCGCATAGACGCGATAGACGATCAGCTTGCGTCGCTGTTTATGGAGCGCATGGAAGTTGTCGCGAAGGTGGCCGAATATAAGAAGGAGCACGATCTTCCGGTGACGGACTCCGCCCGCGAAAAGCAGATCCTTGAGGACCGCACCGCGGATGCCGGCGAGCTTAAGCCATATGTCCGCCGTTTCTTCAAACACTTAATGAAACTTTCCAAGGAGTACCAGAAGGAGCAGACCGGCAGGTTAAATGCTCTGGATAGATAAGAAACAAGGTCTCGTCCGGCAAACGAAAAGGTCCCGGAAAAATACGGAATAAGCAAATGACAAGCCCCTTGCTTTCAGGCAGGGGGTTTTCGTTTGGTAAAAACGGTACAGTCTTTTGGTTAAAACGGCACACTGATGTTCCGGATCCGTTGACTGTCCGCGAGGGATGTGCCATCATCTGCTTACAGATCGGCTCAATAAGGATAATTCAGGCAGGCATCCCCCAATCTGGTTCAAAAGCGCAAACAGAGCCGAAACTGAAAGACCGCACCTTAGCCGGGCAAAGGAAGCATCAGCTAAGATGCGGTCTTGATCATTGTTGCTTTGTAATAATGGACCTGCGCGGTCAGCAGCGCGGCCCGCCTGCAGGGGTCACATCCGCGGCATTACTTCTCTACCAGAGCTATGTACTGGATGGATGTTACAACGCCGTTCTCGAATATGATAAGCAGCTTGCAGTTCTCGGACTTGTAGGTGGCGCTGGTGGCGTCCTTCTCGAATTCGCCGTAGGCCTTCTTGACTGCGTCCGCGCTGGAACCGATGGCGATGCCTTCCGGGGTCTCCACGGTGTCGTCCCTGAGGACCACGCCGCTTACCAGATCCTTGCCGTTCTGCGTGTAGGTCATAAGATCGAATCCACCGTAGGAATAGATCTTGTCCATGCCGTCGAACGCGCAGCTGGGGGCTTCGTAGCTGTTCTTGTACGCGCCCAGAGCCTTAAGCAGAGGCTCCGCCTCGGCCTTCATTGCGATGGTTGTGCTGCCGCTCTTAAAAACAAAGTCCTTGGTGTTGCTGCCGCCGTTGCTCGGGGTCACACTGTTGCTTCCGCTTCCGCAGGCGCAGAGCGCAATGGCCAGCACCAGCACAAGGGCTATTACCGCTGAAATCTTTTTTCTCATTATCCTTTTCCTCCTTCGATCGGTCCGCGGACCGTGTAATTCGATTATCCTGCATCCCATTGCGCCGGCGGTCAGCCGCCTGCAGGGATGATCATTAACTGTTACTTATAACGCGTTACCGCGCCTTCTTCGCGAAGCTGCTTGTACTGAGCCTCTTTCATGAATTCGTAGAATTCTTCGCGCTCAGCCCACGCTGCTGCAAGAGCCGCGTCGGACCTTCTGTCCTCCACGCCGCACTTTTCCTTAAGATACTTTCCGAACCAGGCGGAAAGCTTTTCCGCGCCGGAAAGGTTAAGGTGCAGGCCTGCGTCGTATGTATCCGTATTGTAATCTATTCCGGTCTCGTCTGCAAGCGTATAGAAGTTAATGTACTCCAGACCGTACTTTGCGGCGTACTCAACCACCTGCTTGTCCCACTGGTCGTACCAGGCGGGGTAGAGCGACGGAGCCTTTATAAGCACCAGCTTTATGCCCTTCTGCTCGCAGGTCTCGCGTATCTTGTCCAGATACTCCCAGCACTTGGGACCTATGGTGTAGTCCGGAAGCGGCACGGGATCCGGCACCTGGCCGGCGGGCTTGGCGTCCACGCGCATCAGATAGCCGTTGTGCGACAGCTTTTCGGTCCTGAACAGGTAGTTTATGTCCTCGGAGGACAGCTCGTTCCAGCGGGAGTGGAAACGCAGCAGCGGGAAGATGTAGCTGGCAACGGTCTCTTCGTCCGTCATGGAAGCTTTTACGGCGTCCAGCTTGATCCTGGACCACTTCATGCCGTCCAGGGTAAGGCGGTTGTAAGCCTCGTTCTGCGGCTCGGCGTATTTCATGGCCAGCACGTTGAACACCACTACCTTGGGCGTTTCGTAGCGCAGGGTGTCCTCCAGCAGGTAGTAGGACTGCCAGGTAAGCTGCTGCGGAGTTCCGCGGATGTAGCTGGTAATGCCGTAGTCCCGCCACAGTTTTACCGGCGAGAAGTTGGTGTATACTTCGCAGTCCCCGATGAACAGCACGTCGTTGTTTCCGACGTTGGCGTAGTACTCGGAGGAGAGTATGCCTTCCTCGTTGGTGGTGGCGTACTTGGGCACCAGCAGTTTCTGCAGCAGGAACAGCGTGGCGGCAAGGAGGACGACGCATATTACGATCTTTACGATTCTTTTCTTCATGTCTCCTCCTTTCCTAGAACTGGTTGTATATGAACTGCGTGGCGTCGAAGCCTATGCCGTAGGCTCCGAACACCAGAATTACGATTATGAGTACCCAAACGATCAGATACCTTGGAACGAGCGGCTTTTCGGCCAGCTGCTCGGCCACGGGCTTCTTGCCCTGAAGTATCCCGACGATCAGGAAAATTACTATCGCTACTGCAACTATAATATAGTCGCGTACTTCCAGCCCGAATTTAAGCATGCCGCCGGAAAACATCTCGCTCCAGCCTTTGCTGCTGAAAATGGTGGGCACCATGCGGAATGTAAGCGGTACGTTGCGGTAAACGTCCAGCACGCGCAGGAACGCCATCAGCCAGAAGGTACGGAACATCTGGAAGACGTCCCAGCCCTTGGTATTGCTGAACGCGCACTTTTCGTGGAACTTTGCGTAGAGCGGCTCCAGCTCCTGCGAGATGATTATCACCAGGCAGTTGAGCAGTCCCCAGACCACGAAGTTCCAGGACGCGCCGTGCCATATGCCTGTGGCCAGCCACACCAGGATCGTGGACAGGTACACAGGCACTCTCTTGCCCAGCTGCGGCCCGAGCTTGGCCCTGGACCACTTGGACACCTTAAGCATCCATTTGCTTACGGACACCGGGTAGAAGATGTAGTCCTTGAACCACGTTCCCATGGTTATGTGCCAGCGTCTCCAGAATTCGGTGATGTTCCTGGAGAAGAACGGTCTGTCGAAGTTCTCCGCAAGATCCACGCCGAACATCTTAGCAACGCCTATGGTTATGTCTATGCCTCCGGTGAAGTCCGCGTAGAGCTGTATGGTATAGAAGAATACCAGCGCCAGAACGTAGCCGCCGGCGTATTTGTCCGGATTCTGCGCTATGCCCGTAACTACCGGCACCAGCCTGTCGGCCACTACCATCTTCTTGAAGAAACCCCACATGGCTCTCCAGGCGCCTTGCGTTATCTTCTGAGCCTCGAACTCGTGCTCGGAGTAGAGCGTCTGCGAAAGCTGGTCGAAGCGGCTTATGGGGCCCTGCACCAGCTGCGGGAAGAACGTTACGAACAGCGCGAACTTGGCGGGGTTGAGCTCCGCCTGGTATTTGCCTCTGGAAACGTCGATAATGTAGCCCATGCTCTGGAAGGTGTAGAACGAAATGCCCATGGGCAGGGCGAAGCGAAGGAACGCAATGTCAGTTCCGAACAGGGAATTGATGGTCCCTATCGCGAAATCCGTGTACTTGCAGACCGCGAGTATGCCGAGGTTAAGGATAAGGCAGCATACAAGTATGCGGCGGCCTTTCTTCTTTGACTGCTCCTTGCAAGCCTTCTTGTCTTCCTTGGTTATGTCCGGGGTGTCCTTAATGTACGCGTCGCGCGCGGCGTACGCGTCGTGGATCAGCTTGCCCGCGAACCACGTGGAAAGCGCCGTTACCGCTATGTAGATAAGGTACTTGGGGCTGGCGAAGGCATAGAAAACCAGGCTCCCCGCCAGAAGCAGCACCCACTGGAAGCGGCGCGGCAGCGCGTAGTAAAGGATGAACAGTATTAACAGGAATAATAAGAATCCTAAAGATACGAAAGACATTATTCGTCCTGAAGCTTTTCGACCATTGCCCACAGGGCCTTGGCGGAGTTGAAGTTCTCAGGGATTATCTGATCCGCGGGAACGGTAACGTCCATCTCGCTGTTGAGCTCGGTGATTATGGATATTATATCGAACGAATCGAGTATTTTATCGTCTATCAGCGTGGTGCAGTTCTCGAAATCCACGTCCGGTCTTATGCCTGTAAGGATCTCCATTAATTCTTCCATCGTTTTTCCTCCTTTGATCTTCCGGGCCGGTGTCTCCCGGGACTATTGATCGCCCGGGCCATCTACCGGCGTCCGGGTCCAAACCCCTTAGTTATATGTAAGTACGTATTTGCCGTTCTTGTATTCCACGTGTACCGGTGTGGTATCCGGCGTCTTGGGATAGTCTTCCTTTACGCGGTTGTAGTACCCGGGGCGGACGTCCGTGCTGAACCAGTCGAGCTCGGAGTCGATGCCCAGGAAGCCTACGTAGTTCCTTATGTACAGCGGCACCGCGTCCACGTGGTACCACTTGCCGTCCAGTTTGACCATTACCCAGAAGTGGTGGTTAACGTAGGTGCCCACGACCTCCTTAATCTCGAAGCCCATGGCCTCCGCCATCGCGCGGAATCCGCAGGCGCAGGTGTAGCAGTCGCCGGGTTTGCCGTCCAGACACTTGATCGCCTCGTTTACGTAGTCCGACTGGGCGTGGCCGTTCTGGTACTCTATGTGCTCGCGTATCCACAGGAACGCAGCGTACAGCTTTTCGATGTCCGTCATCTCCGGCTTTATTATCTTGGCCAGCAGAGCGTCCACCTTCTGGTTCATCTTTTCGATGTTCTTGTAGCCTATGGGCTGCTCTTCCACCTTAAGATTTATGGAGACCTGCGTGCTGTTGCCGCAGAAGTCCGTGGCCGTGTAGGTGACCGGATATACGCCGACCTTGTCCAGATCCACCTGGGTGTTGTCGATGGAGAGCCTGGGTTCCGGATCCATGTTATCCGTTACCGTTACCCCGGCCTTGTACGCTATGGTCTCGCCTATGTAGACGGTGCGGTTCTTTACGCCTTCTATTACCGGCGGCTCCTTGTCGTCCAGCAGTTCAAGAGTCACCTTGACGGTGGTGGAGTTCTTGCCGGCATCCGTAGCCGTTATCTCTACGTTCTGGACCGCGGTGGACTTGAAGTCCGGCTTCTTGCCGAAGCTGAAGGTGACCGCAGTCTTGTCCTCGCAGGACGTTATGAAATCCTCCGGCTTAAGCTCCTGCCCCAGCGCTCCCTTGCGGTCCTCCGCGGTAACGGCCGGAGCAATGGTGTCCTTGATGATGAGTCTGGAGCTCAGTGGGAACAAGCCGCCCTTTATCTTTACGATCTTTATCTGGGGGACTGCGGTGTCCAGACCGGACAGGTCCGTGGCCAGTGTGTACTTGTCCGCGTTGCGCTTAACGAAGGCTTCTATGCCCGGGATGGGGCTGCCTGCTTCTATCTGCACTCTGCGCCTGATGTTGGCGTGCGCGATGGCAGACACCAGCAGCACGATCAGCACTATAAGCAGCACGAAAACGACGTAGGCGCGTTTCTTAAGCTTTACCTTGCGTTTTTTGCCGCCGGAGCCCGAGGACCTTCCGGCTGACGAAGCGCTTGACGAGGCGGAGCTGCGGCTTGCTGCGGAACTTCTTGCCGACGATCCGCTTGCAGAGTAGCTGCTGCGGCCTGCCGTCGAGCCGCTTCGACTTGCAGACGAGCTGCTGCGGCCTGCCGACGTGCTTCTTGTCGCCGAACTGCTGCGGCCTGCCGTCGTCCGTTCCGCCGGGCTGCGCTGCGCCGTTGAACTGTAACGATCTTTTTCTTCCATGTTTATATATCTCTTCCCAATAAGGACCTATGCTGTAAAAGTATGGTTTTCTACTATATCTATAATATGACAGTTTATTATATCACAAGGTATAGTTCGGCGCAACGAAACGAAGGTGACGTTTCTGTGATGTTGCGAAACAGGACTGCCGGCGATATAATTAATATGTTATGCAGCATACGGGGACAGGAGTCGGTCGTATGGACCCTCAAGACCCGTAACATATGCAACCACAGGGGCTGAGATGCCTCGGAGAACAGGGAGTCGGAACATGGAAAGATCGGTGCTGGAACGCCTGGATAGAGCAGCGAAGCTCTGGCCGGACAAGACGATGCTCAAGGACAGCGAAAGGTCGCTTGCTTTTTCGGAGTTCAGCGATCTGAGCAAGCGCATAGGGACCGCTTTGGCGGGCAGGATCGAAGCCGGAAAGCCGGTGGCGGTGCTGTCCGGAAGGCATGTGTTCACGCCGGTCGCGTACCTTGGAATAGTACGGTCGGGCTGCTTCTACGCGCCCATGGACGGCGACGTTCCCAAGGCCAGGCTCAACCAGGTGCTTTCGGTGATAGACGCGGATCTCATGATCGTGGACAGGGACCATCTGGAAGTGGCAAAAGAGCTGGATTTCCACGGTGAGCTGGCTGTTCTGGAGGATCTGATGCAGGCTGCGCCGGACGAGGCAGTGCTTAACGCCCGCAGGGATACGCTGATCAGCACTTCGCCTCTCTACGTCATATTCACATCCGGCTCTACAGGCAAGCCCAAGGGCGTAATAACCTCGCACCTGTCGCTCATGACCTACATCGACGCCGTCGGCAAGGTCCTGGACATAAACGAGACCGATATCTGCGGCAATCAGGCGCCGCTGGACTACATAGCCGCCATCCGCGACATCTACTTCCCGATAAGCTTCGGAGCGACCACGTACATAATCCCAACCAGCGAGGTATCCATACCCACCACGCTGTTCGCCACCCTCAACCGCGAGAAGATAACATCCATCTGCTGGAGCGTCTCCGGGCTCGAGGTACCGGCAAAGATGGGCGCTTTCAAAGTCTGCAGGCCGGAATTCATAAAGAAAGTCTGCTTCTCCGGTTCAGTAATGTCCTCCAAGCTGCTCCGCATGTGGCAGGACGCGCTCCCGGACGCGCTGTTCGTCAACCAGTACGGCCCCACGGAGACCACCGCGTCGTGCACTTACTACGTTGTGCCGGGCAAGGTGGAAGAGGATACGGTCCTTCCTATAGGCAAGCCTTACGACAACTATAAGATAATCCTGCTCAACGAGGACGGTACGGAGACTCCGCGCGGCGAGATCGGCCAGATCTGCGTGGGCGGACCGGCGCTGGCGCTCGGGTATTACAACAACCCGGAGGTGACTGCGGCTTCGTTCATAACCAGTCCGGTCAACGGCATGTACGGCGAGCGCATCTACAAGACAGGCGACCTTGGCCGCTGGGCGGAGGACGGCGAGCTGGAGTTCCACGGCCGCATGGACAGGCAGGTCAAGCACTTCGGCCACCGCATAGAGCTGGGCGAGGTTGAGGATGCCGCCAGGCGCGTGGAGGGCGTCGAGAACTGCTGCGCGCTCTACAACAAGGAAAAGGAAGTTCTGTGGCTGTTCTACGAGGGCGCCGCGGATTCCAAGGCGATAGTGATGTACTTCCGCGAGAACATGCCGGCCTTCATGGTTCCGCGCAAACTAATGAAGCTGGACAAGCTTCCGGCTCTTCCCAACGGCAAGACCGACATGCAGGCGCTGAAAGGATACTTCTGATACAGTAGCTGTATCTGGGGTCCTGTACAGCAGCTCTGGAGTCGCAAAACGCAAGAGATTATTGCAACTGAATTTCAGTAACACAAAACGCGAGCCCGCTTTGGACCCGCGTTTTTAATTGAAATTTCAACGTTTTCCGGTTTGCTGTCCAGCCGGTAATAAAGCTTGCGCGTCTGCAAGACAGGCGGCCCGGACCGCCGTACGCTTTACCCGGCGTACAGGTTGTTCGTGGAGAACTCCGGCTCGCAAGTTGCGTCTATGCCCAGGTCGTGGAAGATCTGATCGTCGCGCCTGGACAGGATGGCCGTGCAGTGCGCCTTGCATCCCCTCAGCTCTACCAGCTTGTTTACAGCCAGACCGGCCATCGGGTTTACGGCGGCGGAAATGGTAAGCGCCGTAAGGACTTCTTCTATGTTCAGGGAGCCCTTCTGCTTGCTCAGGATGTCCGTCTTAAGATGCTGTATGGTCTTTAGCACTTCAGTGGAGATCAGCTGCATGTCGTCCGGAATGCCGCAGAGGGCCTTCACAGCGTTGAGAAGCATCGCCGCGCCGGCGACCATCCTCTTGGAGCTGCGGCCGGTGATTATCCTGCCGTCCGGAAGCTCTATGGCCATGGCGATAACGTTCTCGTAGCGGACGGGATCTATGCTGCGCTTGTACTCCGCGTAATCCAGAGCGGGCTGCACAACGGGACGGTCCGTGGGGACAGCGCCAACCTCGTCCATAAGAAGCTTCGCGCGGCGCATGCATTCGCTGTCTATGCTGCCCTTCTTATAGTCCACGCACGCTATCAGGTAGCGGCGGATTATCTCCTGCTTGGAGGCTTCGCGGCAGACCTCGTCGTCCGTAATGCAGAAGCCCGCGCGGTTAACGCCCATGTCTGTGGGCGATTTGTATTCGCTTTCCGTGCCGGAGATCTTTTCCAGTATCCTGCGCAGGACGGGGAAAGTCTCCAGATCCCTGTTGTAGTTGACCGCCGGAGTTCCGTAAGCTTCAAGGTGGAAGTTGTCGATCATGTTAACGTCCTTAAGGTCCACGGTGGCGGCCTCGTAGGCGATGTTCACCGGGTGCTTAAGCGGCAGGTTCCAGATGGGGAAGGTCTCGAACTTGGCGTAGCGGGCCTTTATGCCGCGCTTGTTCTCGTGGTAGAGCTGCGAAAGGCAGGTGGCCAGTTTTCCGGAGTTCGGGCCCGGAGCGTTTACTATAACTAACGGTTTTGTTACTTCAATGTACGGATTGGCGCCGTAGCCCTCGTCGGAGACTATCGTATCCACATCCGTGGGGTATCCTTTGGTGAAATGGTGCTTGTAAGTCTTTATTCCGCGGCGTTCCAGCTTGGTGATGAACGCGTTGACCGCCGGCTGATCCTCGTAGCGGGTAATGACGACGCTGTTTACGGAGAGGTCCCAGCTGCGGAACATGTCGATAAGGCGCATTACTTCCAGATCGTAGGTTATTCCGAAGTCCTGGCGGGTCTTGTTGGTAAGGATGTCGCCCGCGTAGATGCAGATGATTATCTCCGCCTGATCCTTCATTCTGGCCAGAAGTTTTATCTTGGCGTTCTCGTCGAAGCCGGGAAGGACGCGCTTCGCGTGCTTGTCCTGGACCAGCTTTCCTCCGAATTCCAGATACAATCTGTCGCAGCTGCGGCTGTCGATGCGCTCCAGTATGTAGCGCGACTGCTCTTCGAGATATTTGTCGGGATCAAAACCGAGTTTCATGATGCGCCTCCGTATATAAAAATACAAGAAATAGTATAGCAAAAAGGACTTGCAATATCAACGCCCCGTTGTTATAATTATCGGGCATTTGAATATAGGGAATGCCCTCTGCCGCGGGGGAGTACCGCGGCCATTAAGACCACAGGGAGGAGAAAAAATGAATAAGTACGAACTGATGTTCATTATCGATCCTGTCTTAGAAGACGACAAGAAGGAAGCCGTTATCGAGACCGTAAAAGGTATCATAGCGACCGCCGGCGAAGTCGCCGATACGGACATCTGGGGACTCAGAAAGCTTGCTTATCCTATCCAGAAGAAGACCGAAGGCTACTATGTAGTAATGCAGTTTGCAGCCGCTCCGGAACTTCCCAAGGAACTGGACAGAAGGCTCAGGATCTCCGATAACGTAATGAGACACATCATCGTTTCCAAGGACGAGAAATAAGAGGTGAA
>JAEEGI010014936.1_pt1 | contig 16254 bp, 11 predicted proteins | sample 8958751 | NCBI WGS metagenome assembly JAEEGI01 (sample SAMN16246545, study PRJNA631951) | gut metagenome | biome: gut microbiome; feature: rumen; material: KS-attached | host: Bos | place: Iran: Karaj | collected 2018-10
TTTTAATATTGAGGATTTTAGGTTAATTTGTAAAGATTCTATTTTTATTGAAATTAATTATTACATTTTTATTTATTATAAATATATTTTACCGAATTGCTTATTTTTATATAAATATATTATCAAATTACAGAATCTTTTTTTTTTATTAATCACCCATTCATTTTTTTAAAAAAAATCTTACATTATATATTTTCATTAAATATTTCATCAATTTTAAATGTATAGTTTATTAATTACATTGTTATAAATAAAATATTTTTAAAATTAAAATGAATTTTAATATAATTATCTGATAAAAATTTAAATTATTAAATTTTACACCAATAATCATTAGTCACAACAAATAATTCTATAGCTGGAATGTTAAATGTTTTAAAAATATTATTATTATATATTCCAAAGAGGAAACAATCATTAATGATAATATCATCAATATTATTTTTTGGGAAAACAGAAAAAATATTTTGTTTATCAGATTCTACATTCATTTGAGCCTTAAATAATTCATCAACAGTATTCAAAAATAATTTATTATTTTGAGCATCATTAATCATGATCTTTTTTTCAATTGAATTTACACCAAAGCATGAAACTTGTCCTTCTAAATCAAAACATGGAAAATATATAACTTTTTTATTATCAATTTCTTGAATTAAATTACTATAAAATGAATAAAAAATTTCATAAATATTTTTACTTTTATATAAGAATTTTTCTTTTAAATAAGTATTTAATTGACAAATAATAATTGAAATTGATTCATCTTTTGTTGGAATAATATATAATTTAGAATTTGTTTTAGGTTCTGTTAAAACAGTGATATCAGATTCAATTCTATTATAATAATAATTATTATATTTTGAAGTTAATTTATTTTCTAATTGAAGATTAATATTAATTAAAACTAAATCACATTCATCAATTTCATATAATATATCATATAAATTAAAATCTACTTTTTTATATAATATATTTTCAATTTCATTCACACCTTCAATATTTCTATGAAAATGAATTATTTTTTTTAAATTTTGATTTATTTGTTCATTTTCTAATATTATTCCATTTTCCTTTATTTTTTCTAATTGTATTCCATCTTCTTTTTTTTCGGAAAGAAGAGCGGATATTGAGAAAATATTTATATATTTATCAGAATTCATTTCTTTGTAATGATCAATAGATTGATTTTGTGATAAAGTAATAATTGATAAACTATCAACACTGATAATTTTTTCCATTGATTCTAATTCTTCAAATTCTTTAATAAATTCAAAAGTTTCTTTTTTTTTTCCGTTATATAAATTTTCTGAATCTTTTTTTTGAAATTTTAATTTTTCTTCAAATAAATTTTTAATATTTCCTTCAGAATTTTCATTATCTAAATCAATTAAAATAAAAGAAAGACTATTAAAAGTTAAATTATTATTAATAAATGAAATCATTGCTTCAATTTGTTCAATCCAGTCATTATTATGATTCTCTCTATTAATAGAACTTAAATGATTAATTGTAATTTTTTTATTATTATTATTAAAATCATCTTCAAATGTAAATTGACATAAACCTGTAATTAAATTCTCATTTTGATTTTTTGGATAGCTTATTAAAATTCTAGGTTGAAAACCTTTTATTAAAATATCTTCTTGAATTTGACTTATGTTAAAAATATTTTTAATATTATCAGGAATTTTACTCAAGTAATTATTTTCATTTAATTGATTTACTAAATTAGTTATAGAATCAGTGTAGAATTTAATAAAAAATTGATTTCCATCATCATCATCCTCATTTATCATAATTTGATTAACAATTTCTGTATCTTCTTCATTATTATTTGATTTTAATAAATTGTTTTTTTGCTTTTTTTCTTTATCAATTGCATCTAAAACTTCTTTTAAATGTTCTTCATTATCATAATTATCTTCCTTTTTTTCATTATATTCCTCTATCTCATTATTATTTTCATTATTTTTTCGGTTTTCATCATTTGAATTTTCACTCTCTTTCATTATATCATCTATGATATCATCTACATCATCTTCTTCTTCTTCTTCTTTTTCTTTTAATAATCTTTCTTCTTCTTCCCTTTGTCTTCTTTCTTCTTCTTCTTTTTCTTTTAATAATCTTTCTTCTTCTTCCCTTAGTCTTCTTTCTTCTTCCTCTTTTTCTTTTAATAATCTTTCTTCTTCTTCTTTTTGTCTTCTTTCTTCTTCCTCTTTTTCTTTTAACAGTCTTTCTTCTTCTTCTTTTTGTCTTCTTTCTTCTTCCTCTTTTTCTTTTAATATTCTTTCTTCTTCTTCTCTTTTTCTTCTTTCTTCTTCTTCTTTTTCTTTTTGTCTTCTTTCTTCTTCTTTTTTTTCTTTTTGTCTTCTTTCTTCTTCTTTTTTTTCTTTTAATATTCTTTTTTCTTCTTCTTTTTGTCTTCTTTCTTTTTCTTTTTTTTCTTTTAATAGTCTTTCTTCTTCTTCTCTTTGTCTTCTTTCTTTTTCTTTTTTTTCTTTTAATAGTCTTTCTTCTTCTTCTTTTTCTTTTAATATTCTTTCTTCTTCTTCTCTTTGTCTTCTTTCTTCTTCAAAATTATTTTTTTGTTTTGCTAAATCCCTTAAACTTTGAAAGAATTCTTCTCTTGTTAAATTAGGTGTATCATCTCTTTCAATTTTTATTTTTTGTTTCTTTATACTTTCATTATTTTGATTATAAGAAGAATATGAATTTGTTTGTTTATTACTTTTCAACAACATATTATTATAGGAATTATCTTTTGAATTTATGAATTCTTCATTTATTATTTTATTTGGATTAGTGGGTCTTGTTTTTGCACTATAACCTCTTTTAGTATTTTTCCCAGAAGTATTATTTTGAATAATATTTTGATTAGAACTAATATTATAAGGATTAATAACTAAACTATCATTGTTACTATTATTCATTTTATTTAAAGAAAATAACATATAATCTTCCATAATTGAATACTTAGCCTTTTTAATAGCTTTCATCAATTCATCTCCAATTGGTATATTAATTTTATGATTATTTTTATTGTTTCTTTGAGTATTATCATCCACACAAGGAGAACAATTTGTTAAAAAGGGATCTGGCTCTCCATTTGACATATCTATATATTTTGATAAATATGAATTATTTAAAAAATTCATATCATTTTTCATTTTAACTAAATAATTTTTATTATATAAATATTCTGGATTTAATTTATCTAAATTAAATTTTCCTCTATGAGAATTATAAGTTAATATTTCTCTTATTTTATTAGTGTGATTTACTATATTTACTGAATTAACTCTTAAATTTTTTATTGTATTTTGAATATCTAATAATATTGAATCATTTATTTTTTGGGTTTCATCTGGATATGTTGTTTCTAAAATTTCATCAAATTTTTTTAAATCTTCTATTTTTTTTTCTCTGCTTGAAACTTCTTTAGTTAATTTTAATAAACATTCACGAAGTCTTTTTAAATTATTTTTTTCAAATTCAAAAAATTCTTTTTTTTCTTCTTCATTTAAATTTTTCAAATATTTTACAAATTGATTTTGATATTCTTTTGTAACTCCTAAATCATCCCACATATTTTGAATAAGTCCTAATTCTTCATTCATCATTTCATCTTTTGAATTTCGACTTTGAATTAAATTGTTTTGATTTTTGTTTAAAATTGGTAAACTTGATTCTTGGAAATTATTTTTAATTTCTTTTTTTTCAAAATTAGGATTTTTTATTGGAAAATGGCGATTGTTCCATGATTCTCTTGCTAGTTCCTTTCCTGATTTTCCACCAGAAGGCTTTAACTGATTTATTCTATATTTTTTTGATGTATTCATTTTTTTATTGGAGTTATAATTATTGAAAAATTAAATTTTTTCAATTTAATATAATATTTATTAGATGTTAATATTAAAATAAAAAAAAATAAGTTTAATAAGTATATTATTTAAGAATTGTCATTTCAATTTTCTTATTCAACAATATCAATAAATTCATTTTTTTAATTGAATGTTTTTTATCAATAATTTTTAAATTTTAAAAAATAAAATATGGAATATAAAGGAATATATTATGGTGAATCAAAACAACAAAAATTTTTTGAAGGAGGTGCTCATTTTAAATATTCTGATTTATATAGGCAACTTGAATTATTAAGAGGAGAAAAATATAATAATGAAAATATAAGAAAGAAAATTAATGAAAATAATAATTTTCTTCAAATTGGCTCATATTATAATGAGGAAAAACCAATAAAAAATATAATCCATACAAGAAATATAAATAAAAATTATTTAAATTATCCAAATACTCAAATTACAAATTTTAATAGAACAATGAGTAATATGGATAAATATAGAAAAAAATCAGAAAGTAAAAATTTAAATATAAATCCAAGTATTGAAAATTATCAAAAAATAAATAAAATAAATAATATTTCATATATTCCAAACAGAGATAAATTGAGAAATAATTCATTAGCCTCTAATAATAGTAATAAAAATATAAGTAGAAATAAAAATTCAAATTTAATGAATTTTCAAAAAAGCACCGAAAATTTAAATTATACTAATAATTTAATTTTATCTTTAAGAATGCAAATTGCAAATAATATTAAAAATAAGCATCAACATCATTATCATAAAAATAATAGTTTAGAAAATAATAAATCTCCTGAATATTATATAAAATATAATAATTTCATTGAATCAAAATCTAGAAATAAAAATTCAATGAGTCATTTAAGATTCGGAGATAAAAAAATAAACACTTTAACTACGGTTAATGGAAACAATGACACAAATTATGAAATTTTATTTCATAGAACAATGAATCATAATCAAAGAATTTCTCATAATAATCATTTTAATTATAATATTAATCAAAATAATAACTTTAATAATTTTAAAAGTAATAAGAATATTTATAATAATAATAATAATAAGAATAGTAATTCTGTGAAAAAAAAATTAAATGATTATATTAATGGAAAATATCAACATAAAAATTTATTATATAATAAATTAAATTTAGATAGATTTAAATCAGGAGATAATATTTTTAAAAAACACAATCTTGATTATTATAAAAATTTAAATCTATATAAATAGTATTTGCCTATAAAAATTCAGTTTATAAAAAAAGTATATTAATTAAATTAAATTAAATTAAATTAAAATTAATGAGAATAATTTCTTTTCATTCTATTTATTCTATAATTATGGATATTTTTCTGAAGTTCATTAATTAATTTTTTTTTATTTATTGATTGCTTTTTTTTCTTTTCTTCATTTTTTTTATTGTATGATTCTTCATCATGAAAATTTAAAGTATAATTCTTTATGTTTTTTTTTACACTTTCAATTTCATTTTGAATTTTCTCATTTTTCATTTTTTCTATTATAAATTGTTCATTGATATTTTGAATTTCAGAATTATTTTTTTCATAATTTTGTCTCATTTCTTCATTTTCTTTTCTCAAATTTAAATTTTCTTTTCTTAACTCATCAATTTCATTCAAAAAAGAATAAATTTTTTTCTCAATTTCAGTCATTTTTTTTTCATGTTCTTCTTGAATATGATTTAAACATTTAACTTCATTTTCATTTTTTATATGTAATTCATTAAATTTATCAAATAAAGTTTGATAATCCATTTCTATTTGAGATTTCGCAAATTTTAAATTACTTAAATTATTTTGAGATTGATGAAATTTTTTTTCGTTTTCAATCTTAATATTTAAAGAATCAATTAAACATTTTTCTTTATTTTTCATTTCAGCTAAATTATTTTTTAAGTTATTAATTTGATTACATAAATTAATATGATTTCTATTTAATTGTTCATTATCAGAAACTAAATCATAATTTCTTGTTCTTTGATCATTTAATGATTCTTCTAAATGTCTGTTCATATCATTTAATCTATAAATATCTTCTTTATAAATTATATTATCACTTAATATTGAATTTTGTGTAGTTTTATAATTTAAATTTTCATAAAAGTGATAAGGATTATTTATATTTGAAAAATTATTCAAATTATTATAATTATTGTTATTCATATTATTCAGTTTATATTGATTTACATAATTTGGATTTATTATTCTCGGTGATGGATTTATACTATTAATTTTACTTAATAAAGGACTTTGAAATGAATTATATTTATTATTATCAAAAATCTGAGTTGAAGTATTTGACATATATTTCAAATGTTCTTTTTCTGGAATTAAATTATTTTGAAATGCACTATAATTTGATAAAGTATCTGAATTTGATTTTTTTCTTTTTTTTTGATTGATACTAATTTTATTTTGAATTTGATTATTTTTTAAATCTGTTTTTATCTTTTCTATGAAATCTAATGAAATAAGTATATTATCTAAATCACTGTCATCAATGAAATTAACGACAATTAATTGATATTTTATATCAAGAATTTGATTTTCTTGATATAATTGAAGATTTATAAACTCAAATTCACAATTTAAATTTTCAGAAGATTCTTCCTTAGAATAAATTGATATTATTACCTTTTTAATATAATTACCTTGAATGTTTGACATAAAATCATTATAATTATTGAAAAATATTCCATTTAATTTTATAATTTGTTTTTCTTTATAAAGGAAATTACCAAACATAGAAATTGCTTCGATAAACATTTTTTCTTTTATTGTACTATTTCCATAAAAGATAAATGATGTGTTTGATTTTTCTTTATATTTATCTAAAAGAATTTTATTTAAATGAGTAAATATTTCATTTTCATTTATTGTAATTAAGTCATAATAATATTCTGATGAATTTGTTGAACAAATTATTTTTTGTTCTGAAGGGATTAAAATTTTATTCTCAATTAATTTCTCATTTAAATATATCATAGTAAAAAAGTTCTCATTTAGTTCAATTTTCTTGTTTAAATCATTAACATTCATATAATTAAATTAAATTTATTTTTAAAAATAAAATAATTTAATTGCCATCATACATTTTAATTAGAAAGAATTTATTTTTATCTTAATATATTTATTTATATTTATAGAGAATTATATCATATATTTTACCCTAATTTTTTATACACTAATTATCTTTTTTGATTATTTATATATTCATTGCTAATTGAAAAAATTCATTCCATTCACTAGGATTATCTCTTTGCATATTCATACTTAAAATTTTAATATAATTCATAAATTTTTTAATTTCTTCATCACTTAAATATTTCTCCATTTCTTTTCGAATTTCTTTCTCTTCTTTTTCTTCATCAAACAAAATTAACTTTTCAAATAAATTATATCCATAGTAAGGGTCTTTAACTTTTTTATAAACACTTTTAATTATTTCTTTAACAGAAATAAATAATTGATCTTTTTTCACATTTGGAATAAAATTATTAATAATGTCATAATTATGACTATCAATTGCTTTTAAAATTAATATAGCTGGAATTATTACAATAATTTTAGGATCACTTTCTTCTATTAAACAACTAATATCTTTATCTTTATATTTTTCAGTCATTACTTCAATGATTTTATTAAAAATCATTAATTGGATATATTTTTTTTGATCACATAAATAAATTTTTCCTTTTTCCCAAGTTTGTTCAAAATTATATAAATTACTTACTAATTCTGGATTATTTAGTAATTGTGGATCAACTCCTTCAATATTTAAATTGTATTTCCTAAATAAATATCTTAGATCATTTAAAGTGCTTTTTATATTATTTGCTAATTTTCTTAAACCATAAGATTGAACTTCTGTTACAGTTCTTAAAACCTTTTCACTTTGAAGTAAAATATTTATATCCAAATCATCTCTTCCTTTCCCATTTATATTTGCAATTTTATTTAAATAATTTATTATTTTTATAAATCTTTCTCTTATTTCATTATATTCTTTATCATTTTCACAATTATTTATTAAATTTTTTCCTTTAATATTTGCTTTATTTTCATATAAAGACATTTCTTTTTCTAATTTAATTCCTTCAAATATAAATCTCCTAGAAATTTTTTCTATATATATTAACTCAGTAATATATTTTTCTTCATATAAAGTCCATTTTTTATCAAAATCAATTAAACAATTTTTCAAATCATCTATAATTTTTGTTATCTTATTATCATCAAATATTAGTTCATCATAAATTAAATTTATGTCTTCAATAATTAACATAATTAAAGAACTAAAACAAACAAATAATTGATTTCCTCTTTCAATTACTTCTTTACTAAAAATATATTTTTCTCCATTAACTACTAAATCAGGAGTTGCTTCTTGAGCAGAATCTAAAATTTCAGTTAAATAACCTAATGAATCTTCTTGATATAAAAATATATATGCTTTCGTAAATTTTTTTCTATAATCTCTATTTGAAATTTTTATTTTAAACGTTTTAATTAAATTTTCAATTTGTTGCAAGCATTCTCTACATATTTCATTTCCTTCATCAGTTTCAAAATCAAATTTACCATGAACTTTGATCATATTTAATTTATTTACATTATAATAAGTAGATTCTAAAACTTTAAATTGAGGACTTTTTTTAAAGCAATCAAATTTATTAAAAGGAATTAAATCCATACTTTTTCTCCTTTTTTTATTTTCTTCAAAAATAAAATCAGAATTTAAACTCATTTTTGACTTTAAATTTAAAGGGGAATCTGCTCTAAATTTATTAAATAAATTATTATTATCAAGATTAGAAATATTGATATCACAAGAATTAACAGTTGATGTGTCTTCTTGATTTGAAGATTCACTATTACTGGAATTATCACTTACTTCACTATTATTTGCATTGATATTTAAATTATTTTCATTATCATTTTGAATTGAATCTATATTTTCAAATGAGTCAAAATCAAAAGTATTTGTATTATTTTCGTTTATTTCTAATAATTGATTTAAATTATTATTTTCCATTACATTTGTATCATTTATTATTGGAAATGTTCGATTTACATTATTTTGTGATTCATCAAAAGAAAAATTATTATTATTTATATAAAAAGGATTAATATCGTTTAAATTAAAATTATAATTTGAATTTATGGTATTTGAGTTTTGAATAGGTTCCATTTTTTTATTTATTTTTTAGATCTGTCAAATAGTTATATAAGTTTTTTAATTTTTATTTTTTTATATCAAATTATTTATTTATTAATAAGCCTTAGAGAAATGGATTTATAATAAAAGTTAAAGATATTTTTTGTTATTACTCTAACTGTTAAATTCAAAAAAAAAATTATACAATTTTTTTAATTATAATTAATAAAAATTTCTTTCTTTCCCAAATTAACTAACAAATAATTTTAATATATTCTTAATAAATAAATCAAAGTAAAATTTATTAATTGAATTTATATAAGATAAAATTTTCATATAATATTTTACAATAAATTTAATTAAACAAATTATTAATCTTGGACATATGTTCCTCAACTATTTTTTCCATTTCATCAACTTTAAGTTTATATTGTGCATCTAAATATTCGTTACTTAAAATTTTATTAATTTCTCTAAATAAAAATGTGGAGATATCATCTTTATTATTTAACTTAATTTCTAATTTATATGTGAAAATTTTTCTATCAAATAATTTTTTGTTTAACCATTCTTTAATCTTATCATCTGAATCATCTTTATATAAAAAATTCCAATTATTCATTAAATCTTTATCTGCCTTTATAATATTTAACACAATTTCTTTATATTCATCTAAATTTAAAGGTGCATTTTTTTTTTCAGAATTTTGAGAAACAGAGTTTATGGAAATATGATTATTAGTATTATTCATTTTAATATTTAAATTTTGAGGGAATAATTTATTTGGAATTTCTCTTTCTATAGAAGTTCCTGCTTTATGTTCAATTCTTATTTGATTATTACTTTGAGATTCTCTTAAATTTCTTACAGTTTGAACTATTCTTGGGTCATAATTTTGAGAACTTCTTCTTATTATCATTTATACTCTATAATTAATTTAATCTTTTATTTTTTTAAACACTATTTAAAATTATTTGTTTAATTGTTTTTTCCAAAAAAAATATAATTAAATAAAAATAAATTAAATCAATTTATTTGCTTTTAACAAGTTTCTAAATCTGATATCTCTCATTTCTTTCATATATGATTCATGATCATAATCTTTTTTAGGCTTTTTAATTTTATTATTATTTCTTAAAATTGGATTGCTTTGTTTAAAATCTAATGTTCTTGCTAAACCATTATTAAAAGTAGTATGTTCATTGTAATTATTATCATTATACTGATCAGCAGTATTATTATTTTTATTATTAAAATAATTATTCAAATATCTTTCAACGTTTAGAATAGTATTATTGTTATATTTATTATTATTATAATAATTGTCCAAATTAAAATTTGATTGATAAAATCTATTTTTCCCAAATGAATTATATCTTCTCCTATGACATTCTGGTTGACTGATTGGAACAATATAATCTAACGTTGAAGGATTAATTAAATTATTTGGTTCTAACTCATATAATTCCATTCTTGGGATAAAGTTGACAATTGGTCTATTAATATAACTTCCAAAAGGAGGATTTTCTTCATTTATATCTCTTCCTAAAATATTAATTTTAGTCCTAACAATATTAGAACTACTATTAATAGGTGAAAAATAATTAAATCTTTTTTTTAAATTATCATTATCAGCTTTTGAAATGCTCATAGATAAATTACCTAAATCATTTAAATGAGTAATCCTCTTTTCCTTTTCAGAAAAACCACTCTTATTCAAAACCTATAAAAAATCAAATTAAAAAATATTTATACATTATCCCCCATTATCTTCATTAAAATAAACTAAAAAAAAAATCAAATACCAAAAAATAAATAAAAAAAACATATTAACATATAAAAATAAAATGCAAAAAAGTCTCTATGATCGTAGTGCTTTAACATGGTCACTCCAAGGACGTCTTTACCAAGTGGAATATGCAATGGAAGCTGTAAATCAAGGAAATCTACTCCTAGGTCTCAAATCTAAAACCCATGTAGTATTAATAGGATTTAAATCAGCTCCTAATGAAGTATTGTCCTATTATCCAGAGAAGCTCTTCAAAGTATCACCTCACATTTGTATAGGAATAGCAGGACTTACTCCAGATGGACGTCTCCTATATCAATACATGAAAAATGAATGTTTAAATTATTCCTATACATACAATGCAAATTATCCAATTGAACGTTTAGTAACTAAAATAGCAGAAAAATCACAATTAAAAACTCAAAGAGGTGAAAATAAAAGACCTTATGGTGTTGGGTTGTTAATTGCTGGATATGATAAAACTGGTCCAAGACTTTTTAGAACTTGTCCTTCTGCTAATTATTATGAGTATCATTGTGTTGCTATTGGAAGTCGTTGCCAAGGAGCTACTACTTATTTAGAAAATAATATGGAAAAGTTTTGGGATATGGGAAGAGATGATTTAATTAAAACTGGATTAAAAGCTATGAAAGGAGCACTTGATGTTAAAGTTAATGGAAAAAATTTAGATGTTATGGTTGTTGGGGAAGGTGAAAATGTAAGGATGTTAGATGATGAAGAAATTGAGAAGTTTTTAAATGAAAATGGAGATAATATGGATATTGCTTAATAAGATTTAATGATAAAGTAAATTAAAAAATTTTTTTAAAATTTTAATTTTTTTTTTTTGTTTTTTGGGGAATTTGTTATTTTTTATTTTTATTGTTAATTTATTTTGAATAAAAAATTAAATAAATTTATACCCTTTAATATTTATATTCTTTTATTTGATTATTTTTAAAAAATATGGCTGAATTTTTTGATGAAGAAGATAGTCCTTCAATGAAAAAAATAAATGTCTTTCATACCAAATTTACTATGTCAGAAAGGAATAAAAATGTAAATATTTTAAAAAAACCAAATGACTATTTAAATGATATAATTATTAATGATAATGAAGTTTTCACAATAGAAGAAGAATCAATAGAAAAGAAAATAGATATAGATAATGACCACACTATAATAATATCAAAATTACCTATTGAAGAAATTGAAAATAAAGATTATAAAACTTTAGATTTTATAACAAGTGAAATAAACAATTCAATTTTAGATAAAAATTTTCAAAAAGGTAATTTATTTTACCATTGTAGAAGTTGTATGATATTTTTAACAAATGAAGAAGGTAAATTTTAAAAATTTAATTATAGGGAAGCCTAAAATAAAAAATAAATTTATTGTGATTGATACTGAAAATGAAGTTTTCAATAAAAAAATTGTAATTTCAAATAATGCAATAATTCTTAAAAACAACAAGAAAGATACAATGAAAAATACTTTTGTAAATTTTCATTATGTGAAATGTAATAGATGTAATTTTTTAATTGGTTTGTTATTAAAAGAACAATATTATTTTATAAAATCAATGATAAAAATAAGAAAAGAAAAAGAAATTTTTTTAGATTTAATTTCAATAAAAGAGGATTTATTAAATCAATTTAAATCAATTTTTAATTTATTATATCAGGAAAATGTTGTAAATGTTAAAATTAATACTCATTTAATTAAAAAGGATTCATCTTCTTTTGAAGAATATACAAAAAAAAATTTTGATATTATTATTATAATTCATAAAATTGAAGGGAGGATTTTCCTTCTTGGAAATAATGGTTATTATAATAATGTTATCAAAACTTTAAAATCTCATTTTCAAAATAATATATTTTTTGTTCTTTTAGTTAAAGAGGATAATAATTTAAAAAACAAAAAAATGATTGAAGAATTAATTGAAAAAGGAGGCGAAGAAGATTTGAAACCTTTTTATGAAAATGAAAGAATAATATTTATAAATAATTATAATTATAAAGAAGGAATTTTAAATTCAAAGGATTTTTGGATTAAAATAATACATAATAATTATTTATTAAAACCAGTGAAGAAAGAATTTTTTGAAAATGAATCAAAAGAAGCATATAATAACGATAAGTTAATAATTGATCAAATGGCTAATTATTTAATAAATAAAGAAGACAACTTTATAAATAGATGTTTTAATTAAAATTATTTTATAATAATATAATTTTACTTATTTGATGGTGTATTTTTTAATTAAAATTTAAAATTTTCTTTTTATTTTAAAATTTCAAAAAAAAATTTAGAAAAAATTAAATATTATTACTTTAAAATTCAAAAAATTCATTTTTATTAAGATATTTATTGAATAATGTTAATTTTATTTTGAGTGAAATTTAATTATAATTAATATATAAATCATATATGTTTTTTATATTTAATTTCCTTTTTCATATCAATAATTTTAATTTTTGTTTTATTTTTTTTAATATCATTAAGTCTACTAGAAGAACTATTATTCCTTAAAGAAGTTATAATAGGGTTAAGAAATGAAGGTTTAATATATGAAGTTTTATTTTTACAATGATGTGAAATTATTGAATTTTTGTTATTTTTATTTGTACTTTTAACATTTTTTGAAATATTGTTTATTGATTTTTTTGGATGTGGAATGGGAATGCTTTTCATTAAATTTTTCTTTTTATATTCAACCTCCCTTGTAGAGTTAATTTTCAAAGCTGGTTTTTTCGGTAAATTAACAGAATTAAAAGAATATTTAGAATACTCATAAAGAGAATTTCTATGAAAATGACTTGTAGTTTTTGAAGGAATGAAATTTTTACTTTTCGAATTTGAACTATTGATCCTATTTAATAAAGGATTTTTCTTAAATTCAATAGAATGAGTATTTGAAATATTAGGATTAAAACAACCACTTTTTGATTTTTTATGAGAAATCTTATTATTATTTTCTAAATTATTATTTTGAATATGTATTCTAAGTTCTTTATCACTACTTTTTTTATTATTATTTATATTTTTCTCCTTTACACTTTTATGGATTTTATTAATCATATTTTTTTTATTATTATTATTAACATTATTATTATTTTTTGAATCCTTTATTTTATTATTATTATAAATGGTATTTTTACAAATTTTATTTTTATTATAATTATTAACATTATTAACTTTAATAGGTTCAATAACAAAATGCTTATTATTTGATTTATTTGGCGTTTCTATTTCATTTTCTTCATTTATAGCATTATCAACAGCATAATTTTCAGAAATAATTTCTTTATTATTAATACTTTTTTTCAATATCTCAGGACATAAAGCTAAAATATAAGAAGGAGTATTTTTATCATTTTGAGCAGCAGCTCTAGCAACTAAATTATTATTTAAATGAATAAAAGATTTAGAAGAAGAATGACAAAAACTTTTAGCATATTCACTTGAAGAAATATTTGTAATAATTTTTAAATCTTCATCTTCTTTAATAGTTTCATCAACTTTACAATCAAGATCAGATATATTAACTTCAACATCAGAATTTTCATTTTCACTTTTTTCTTCAAAAGAAAAAGGATTCAAAAATATTTGCTCGTTTTGATTATTATTAATTATTTCATTGGATTTATTATTATTGAAATTTGATAATTGTGTTGGAGTTGTTTCTTCAATTTGATTAGGAGAATTATTTGTTGAAAAGGTACTTTTTTCTATTTTTATTGAATCTGTTTCATTTAAATATTCTTTTCTTTTTTGCATTTGTGCCATTCTTTTTTTTGCTCTTTCAGAATTCATATCAAAAATTACTTTTTTTGATAATACTTTATTTATATTAGAATTATATTTTCCTTCTGCTTCGTTAACACTCATATTTTTTTATATTTTTTAAATTTTTTGAAAATGTTATATTATATTTTTTTAATTATGAATTTGAATTAATTTTATTAAATTTTAGAATAATAAAAGACAAATTATTAATTTGTTTGTTTTTATAATTTAAAATAGATAATTATTTTAATATTAAATGGAAAAAAATGAATTGGAAGAACAAGTAAATGATATAATACATTGTTTTATATGTTTTCTAAAAGTTTATAAACCATATATGTGTCCAAAATGCCATAAACTATGTTGTTATGACTGTTTAAAACAATGGTATGAAAATGGAGGAAAAAACTGTGCTATGTGTAAAACTACATTAAATATTGATCAATTTATACCAGTTCCATGGATGGATGATTTAAGTTTATATATGATTAAAGAACAAGAAAAAAATAAAAAATCTTTTTTAGAAAATGCTTCTTATATAAATGATAAAAAAAATCAAATAGTAGATTCAAAATTTGACAATAATGAAAATGATAATGATAATAATAATAATAATAATGATAATGATAATGATAATGATATTGTTAATTACAAAGAAAAAAAATATTGTGATATTCATCCTGAAAATTTATTAAATTATTTTTGTGTAGAATGTCACAAATATATATGTAGTGATTGTTTAGCTTTCAGGAATAATAATCATCCATCCCATTTAATATTGAAATTATCAGATATTGATAAATTTGATTTACAAAAATGTTTAGATTTACTTAAAGAAATTAAATCTAAAAAAAATGTATTTACAAAAACATTTGCTAAATACCAAAACAAACTATTAGAATTGAATTATGAAAAAGAAAATAAAATAAATCAAATTAAAAAATTTAATAAAACTTCAATAAGTGAAATTGAGCGCCATTTAGATGATTTAAAAGAAATAAAAAGTAATTTGGATCAAAATAATAAACTCAATACTAGTAATCAAATTTCTTTTTTCCCAAAACAATTAAGACAAATAATCGATAATAAAGATTTACAAGGATATAAAAATTTATTAAATGAAATTAATTTAATTACAACTAATAATGAAAGTTTGAATGAGCTAAAATCTTATTGTATGATGGAACATAATATTCATTTTGAAACTTATACTTTTGATTTATTTGAAATAACAAATTTAAGAGATAAAGATCAAAATGAATTATACAATAAAGAATTTAAAAATAAAATTCCTAATATAAGTGTAAATATTAAAATAAATAAATTTGAAGATAATGATGATATTACATTTTCTATTATATTAAAAAATGAAAATAATGAAGGAAAAGACTTTCAAAATGATTATTATATAAGTCTTTCTTATTTTGATAATTACACAAGAAAATTTGAAATAATAGATATGATTAAACAAAATAATTATAATCCAAAAGAATATTTGTATCATGGAATGATTTCTAAAGATTTTTATAGTCAAGCTTGGAATAAAGATTTTAATCTTGCAATAAAATTAATTATATATGAATATAATAAATAAAAGTATTTAAAAGG
>JAEEGI010014940.1_pt1 | contig 16251 bp, 13 predicted proteins | sample 8958751 | NCBI WGS metagenome assembly JAEEGI01 (sample SAMN16246545, study PRJNA631951) | gut metagenome | biome: gut microbiome; feature: rumen; material: KS-attached | host: Bos | place: Iran: Karaj | collected 2018-10
ATGAAACTCATTATCCTGGGTGACGTACCTACGCTGATACGCCACCCCTTCTACCGCCAGTTATGGCAATATATTGAAGGATTAAGGCATAATTCATAAAAAAAATGATTACCTTTCCAGCATGAAACTGACTATAGGCTTTGATGCCAAGCGTATTGTGAGCAATGCTACAGGACTGGGCAGTTATGGACGCACCCTGGTCAACGACCTCATTCGTCGGGCTGACGATGATGTCGATTTACTGCTTTATGCCCCAAACCTTGGCCGTGACGACTTGCGACAGCAAATCCTCATCAACGAACACGTCGATTTCCGCTATCCTCAATTGTCAATTGTCAATTCTCAATTGTCAATTCTCAATTCCTACTGGCGCACCTTCGGTATCACCAACGACCTCAAGCGCGATGGTGTACAGCTCTACCACGGACTCTCCGGCGAACTGCCCATCGGACTACGTAAGGCAGGCATCCCGGGACTGGTCACCATCCACGACCTGATCTTCCTGCGCCATCCTGAGTATTACCCTTGGATAGATGCAAAACTCTATGCCTGTAAATTCCGCCAGACACTGAAGGAGGCCGACCATATCATTGCCATCAGTCAGCGCACAAAGGTGGATATCATGGAGTTTGGTGACGTACCGCCCGAGCGTATCAGTGTGGTCTATCAGAGTTACAACCCGCGTTTCTCTGCCACTCCCTCTGCCGAGACACAGGCCGATGTGCGAAAGCGCTACGGACTGCCCGAGCACTTTATCCTGAACGTGGGAACGATAGAGCGTCGTAAGAATCTGCGCTTGGCTGCCGAAGCACTCCCCCTGTTACCTACCGACATCCATCTCGTGGCGGTAGGCAGACAAACTAAATATGTACGCGAGATTCCCGAGAGCCCCCGTCTCCACATGCTCAGCGGTGTTCCTGACAGCGATCTGGCTGCTATCTACAGTCTTGCCGACGCTTTTGTCTATCCTTCCCGCTATGAAGGGTTCGGCATCCCCATCATCGAGGCTATTGCCGCCGGACTCCCTGTCGTGGCCTGCACAGGTTCTTGTCTGGAAGAAGCCGGTGGCCCGGCTAATCTCTATGTCAACCCCGACGATGCCGCTGGTCTTGCCGAAGCTATCTGCCAGGTGCTCCCCGGTAACCCCGACCGCGAACAACGCATCCAACAGAGCCAACAGTACATCAAACGTTTTGAGGGATTGGATGTAGCAGGTCAGATGATGAGTATCTATCTGCAGATGATCTACAGATAAAACACTGCCTCTGGACCCATACAAAACAGTAAGTCAAGAATAGAGAGGTTGGGCTGAAAACCATACCGATGCTGGAACACTTGCCAGTAGCTGCGTGGTTGGAATTCTGGATCGTCCTGCGGATGCTTCGCATGTATCACCTCCCGAAAATCCATGAACCATGAACCCTGAACCATGAACCCTGAATCCTGAACCCTGAACCCTGGATCCTGAACCATGAACCCTGAACCATGAACCATGAACCCTGAACTATACGAAACGCTGGTTTCTATATCCAGGAGCTCACACATCTTCTGACGGATGGCTTCGTTGAAATCAATCAGAAATTCATACTTCTGCTCAAAAAATGGACGGATATCATCGGCATAGTACTCGAAGAAGGGACTCTCGCTATACGCACTCTGTAACGCATTCCAGTGTACGCGCCGCCATTGGTTATGGTCACTGATACGAAGGTCTTTACATTGAACATGGTCAATGGTCAATGGGGAATGGTCAACCGGCACCGTCAGTGCCTGCAACCCATTGGCCGTGGCTATCACACAACGGTTGCGATAGGTCTGCTTCTGATAAGAGTCATACTGCTCTATCACACAATGGTCATAGCGCTTGAGCTTCTGATACCACTGCACGGGACCGAAATAGGTGGTCTGCAAAAGGGCGGTCGTCATCTCAACATCCTTTCATTACGATAGCCTTCCCAGATAGGCTGATGGTCATCATGACTGTATAGAATGGTTACCACCCTGCCGATGATGTTACGCTCAGAAATAAAACCTAAATGACGTGAGTCGGCGGGATTCTGGGGATTGATAGACTCCAGCCAGTAATAGTCTGCATCAGCACAGTCTTTCAGCCCTGGCACTACCACCACACCTTCCTTCAGTCGCAACGTGTCACCAGGCACGGCCTTACAGCGGGCAATGAATTCCCCCGCAATGGTATCGCCTGGTAAGTCGAAAACCACAATATCTCCCTTCTTCACGGGTTTACGCAACATCCTGCTATAGGGCAACAGACCCTTCCCGTCAATACGCAGACCATAGCTCCAACGGTTTACCAGCAATCGGTCACCATGGATATAAGTGGGACTCAACCCCTTGCCCTCAACAGTATAGATAGAAAAAGCCAAAGCCCGGAACCCCAGCACCAGCAAAACTGCTACTGCCATGGTCACCACGAACTTCAGCCAATTGCTCATAAGACTGCCTATTTGATATTATCCACAAACCTAAACAGTCGGTTCCATCTGATACCCGAGAAACCATGACGGTCGGGGTCGGAACTCCACCAGATAAAGATGGGCTTACCCACGATATGGTCTTCTGGCACAAAGCCCCAATAACGGGAATCGAGCGAGTTATGACGGTTGTCACCCATCATCCAGTAGTAGTCCATCTTAAAGGTATATTTCTTTGCTTCCTTGTCGTTGATGAATATCTTACCATCCTTCACCTCCAACTTATTGCCCTCGTAGGTACGGATGGGACGCTCGTAGATGGGCAGATTCTGCAGGGTGAGGTCGATGGTCTCTCCCTTCTTGGGAATCCAGATGGGACCGTAATTATCACGCGTCCAATGCATATTTCCATTCAATGGATAGATGTCTAAGTCACTGGCATCGGTATTCAGTTCTATGCTCTCCACCATGTCCTGACGCTTCTTCAACTGCTCAACGGCATATTTCGTCATAGGCATATAGCCCGACGTATTCAGCGAAGTGAGGTCTTCCATCGTGATTCCCAACTCCTTCATCGTATCGTCATCCAGACGTTGGCGCAACTTCACCCGATAGGTGTACTGCACATTGTCGGGCTCCTTATTGGCCTTACCGTCCAGATAGATGATGTGGTCTTTGATTTGCAGCGTCTGACCTGGCAGTCCCACACAACGCTTCACATAATTCTCCCTGCGGTCGGTAGGACGGGTGTCTATCAGTCCATACTCTGCCTGATTGCGCACTATCTCTTGTCTGCCGGCCTGATAGATTACGTTAAAGTACTGCTGAAGCTGGTCAACAGTCAGACTGTCGGGGTTAGGACGCTGGGGATACATCTGATAACCCAGCGAGTAACACATCTGATAGAAGTCGTAAGCCTGATACTGGGGCGCACTGCAGATGGTGTCACCAGCAGGATAGTTAAACACCACAATATCGTTGAGCTCCACCTTACCCAGTCCCTTCACACGACGATAGTCCCAGTGAGGCCACTCGATATAGCTCTTACACTCGAAGAGGGGCAGGGTGTGCTGGGTCAACGGCATTGTAAGGGGCGTCTCGGGAATACGAGGACCATAACTGACCTTTGATACAAAAAGGTAGTCGCCTGTCAGCAACGACTTCTCTAACGACGAAGAGGGGATGACGTAGTTCTGGAAGAAAAACAGGTTGATGAAATAGACGGCAACCAGGGCAAACACCAACGCATCTACCCACGACATTACCCATTTCACAGGACCTTCGGCATCCTTCCACCACTGCCATTTTATTTTCTTGGTGATATAGACGTCATAGATAAACGGAACGACCAACAGTCCCCACCATGACTTCACCCAATAAAGGAACAGCAGATAGAGCACCAACACCACGATGAACTTCGTCCACTGCACCTTCATATTTATTTCCTTCTTCTTCTCCATAAGAAATTGTCAATTCTCAATTCTCAATTGTCAATTATCAATTATCAATTATCAATTAAAATTTAAACATATCACTGATGGTCAGCAGTCCCTGATGTTCCTTCGTATATTCTGCAGCCAACACAGCGCCAAGGGCAAAACCCTTACGCGAATGGGCATCATGCGAGATGGTAATCAGGTCGGCATCAGAATCATAACGGATGGTATGAATACCTGGCACCTCACCACGGCGGATATGGTCAATACGCAACAGCTTCGGGTCGGTGGTGTCTTCTGCCCATGCCTCCTTACGGTCTATCTGCTCTACAATCTGTTCTGCCAACGTAATTGCCGTTCCACTGGGATGGTCGAGCTTATGCACATGATGCGTCTCCTCCATCTCCACATCATACTGTGGGAACTGGTTCATGATCTTTGCCAGATAACGGTTTACGGCCGAGAAAATAGCCACACCGATGCTGAAGTTCGAAGCCCAGAACAAGGTCTGACCTCCTTCCGAACACATCTTACGGACATCTTCTCCATGTTCCTTCATCCATCCTGTAGAACCACTCACCACCTTCACGTTGTGCTTGAAGGCACGCTGGTAGTTTCCGTAGGCTGCCTGAGGGGCAGTAAACTCAATGGCGACATCTGCCGAAGCAAAAGCGGGAGAATCAAAGTCCTCCTGATTGTCTATGTCAATAATACTCACAATTTCATGACCACGGTCAAGGGCAATCTGTTCTATCATCTTACCCATCTTGCCATAGCCTATCAATGCTATTTTCATCCTTTTATATTATAAATAATGTGTTATTTAGAATGCAAAGGTAATGGATTTTATTTAAAAATGATTCAAATATAATAGGAAGTTTACTTTTTTACAGACTTTTGCCATAAATTAAGAAACCAAACGACCAATCTCCCAAACAACCAAACGACCAAACGACCAAACTCCTAAACGACCAAACAACCAATCTCCTAAACGACTAATACCCAATCACATTCTCCCCACCCCATGTTCCTTCAATAGCTACCATAGGCGTGATAGACTGAGAGGGAGCTGTGGAAAAACCATCGAAGAAACTGCCCTTCATCCAAGTTATCTTATTCGTGGTCATCGGGATGTCAAACTCCTTTTCCAACTGCAGGTTGTCGGCTGCATCATAAGCCCTGACATATAGATGGATAGTGCCCTCTGTATCGTGCAAGAAGGTATAGAGGTCATATTGTGTCTGCTGCTGTCCTGCCACGACGGCATAACTCATCTTTTGGGCCGAATTGGTCACACCCAACCCTGTCACTGCACTGAAATGTCCACTACCGCCTGTATATTGAAACTCCATACGGGCAATACCCTCTGGTATGGCATCATTCACCACAAACCGACAAAGCGACACAATACGGCGCAATGAGATATTCTGAGTCTGCGCCTCACTGCCAATGACAATCGTCTCATAATAGAGAAAAGTGTCTGTATATCCTTTTGCATTCGTAAACTGTATCTTCAGCGGATTCGTCATCGTGGGGTTGGTACTGCTGCTGTGGGCAACAACCACCAACTGATAGGTTCCTTCCAACAACTGAAAGGAAGCGACACCGAAGTCACTGTCTCCTACCATCTGGTTCACCTGTTTCAATCGCTCACCTGTCCTGTCATAGATGGCAAAGTTCAAGTGCGTACACAACTCCGACACAGTACCACGCAGGGTAGAGTTAAAAGGTGTCTGCTCTAACTCATACACACTTACCTTCAGATTCCCCTTGGTCTCTATCTCCCCTTCCTGACCAGCCAATATCGGTTTCTCGCAGCTCGCTAACAGTCCTGCTACTACGATTACCAGCACATATTTCAACCTAAATTTCATCATGTCTGACAACTAAAATCTTTTATTTCTTCCATCCATTCCTCCCCCTAAACAGGGGGACACGAGGGGGTCTCTTAAAACTCCACATCAATAACTGGTCTCAAATAAATGATATCCACAAAACCTGTATGACCACTATTCAACACAAACGTATTGCCATTCTGATGGGTATAGGCCCAATACAGCACACCATCACCATCTACGCAATAGAAGTTGGGGGTATTATGTGAAGTCTCACCGAAATAAGTCACTTGTGTGTCTTTCGAGAAGATACCCACCTCTTCAAGCGTTGGCAGTCGCCAGTCGCTGGTAACTCCTGCCGGTTTCTCCAACGCAGCCATCGGAGCTGTCAGCGCGGCCTTCCACTGGGCATTGGTAGCATTACCGCCTGGTGCCGTATAACTGATTTTCTCCTTTGCCAACAACACGGCTTTACGATGGGTCTCATCCACTGAAACGACATAGTAGTCGCCACAGAACTCACCTGCTACGTAATTCCTGACTTCCACATCACTCTCATCGATATCGAAGGCTATCTCCTGATCTTCACCCCAGTCTCCGGCAGTCAGAATACCAGTCAGTGTAACGCCCTGTGGTGTCTGATAGGTACCGACTATCGAGAAATGATGATTGGCCGACAATGCTTCTGCCGTAAATGAATAAGAGAGATTGCCCGTACTCGTACTGATGGTGACATTGACGGTAGGTGTTCCCTTCGAGGGGAACAACATCTGGTCGGGCGCCGCCTTCCATGTACTGCCATCAGCCTGTTTCGTTAGTGCTATCTTATACGACTCTGTCGGTGAGGCAGGGAAACTGCCGTCCAGACAGACAGAACTGTATAGTGGTGTAAAGGTCACCTCTACCTTCGTCGCTGTCTGTGGCACTTGTCTGATCTCTATATCGTCCAGACAAATCACCTTATGCTCCAACGCTATATTCTGATTGAGACTCTCCTCTTCCTCCAAATCAACAACCACCGATGCCATCATCAAGTCGTCCATCACCTTTCCTGCCAGTCGTGTAATCACACTGCTCGACGTCGCCTCACTCTGCGTTGGCAGTGTAAATCGTGTCAAGTCATTTCCTCCAATGGCATAGAGGGTATATTGTCCTGGTGGCAACTGCGTGGTAATCTGTTGGCTTTCCTCATCCATCGAAAGCAATTGGACACAATTTCCTGTACTGTTAAAAATATAGACTTTCCCTTCAGTTATCGTTTCTTCTTCTGAATCACCTGGAGTACTCGTGAAAATGTTTAACTTCGCAGAACCTGTTACTAAACTTGCTTCTTCCGAAGCTAAACCTTCTTCTGGCAAAACTGCCTTCTCGCAGGCAGTTAATGCAAACATGGCCGAAGCCATTAAAAAAATTTTTTTCATCCAATATCGTAATAATATATTGGGGCGCAAAATTAGACAATAAGAATGACACCACCAAACATTTTGTCAAATTTCTACGCAATTTTATAAAAATAATCGAATTCAATTGGAAGTTAGTTATTTTTTTTGTACTTTTGCCGAAAAATAACGACTACTATGAATCTCATTAAGAAAATATTGAGTTGGTATTTCAGTAAGGACTCTTTACCATATTGGTGTTTGCTACTGAACGATTGCCTCTTGGTGTTCCTTTCATCAATGTTGGCGTTTTGGGCGTTTGAGAAAACGCAAATGTTGTTCGACTTGCGATTTGATGTGTTCTACACCTCAGTGCTATATGCGCTTTTAAGTCTCATCGGAGCAAGAGTGTTCCGCACTTATTCTGGAGTAGTACGTTATTCGTCATTTGTTGACTTGATGAAAGTGGCTTATGCCAACCTCTTGAATATGGTGATTGCAGTCATCCTGTCGGAAGTTCTACAGCATAACGACCTGACTGTCATTGCTGCACTGACCCAGACTGAGACCGTCATTGCTTTTATCATCGCTACCTTGCTCATGTGGGCCATACGCGTTGTTGTAAAATCACTCTATGATGTTGCACTGAATGATAAACGTACCATGCGTGTACTTATCTATGGGGCATTGTCGGGTGGTGTCGGTCTGGCCAAGAACATCCGCACCCAGCGTCCTCGCAAATTCATGTTATGTGGTTTTATCTCCCACGATAAACGGGCTAAGCACATGCAATTGATGGGCAAGAATGTGTATAACGTTGACGACGATTTGGAAAGCATCATCAAAAAAGACAAGATTGAGGGTGTACTGGTCTCTCCGCTCCGCGTTAAAGAATTTCGCGATAATCAGGAAGTACAGAATTTACTGATAGGAGCAGGATGTAAGATTTTCATGGCCCGCCAGGCTACAGAAGCCAAAGTCGAAGACGGACAGCTGACCGATGAAGACATAGAGGGTATGCAGCTGAATGAGGTCTCGGTAGAAGACTTGCTTCCTCGCGCCGAGATTGATATTGACATGAAGTCAGTAGGTGAGTTGCTACAAGACAAGTGTATCTTGATTACAGGTTCCGCTGGTAGCATCGGTTCCGAAATGGTTCGGCAGATTGCTATCTACAAACCAAAGAGAATGATTCTGATTGACCAAGCTGAGACGCCCCAGCACGACATCCGCCTCATGATGGCAAAGGATTTTCCTAATGTTGAGGCCAATATCATCGTAACTAGCATCGACCGTGTAACACGTATGGAAGCCATCTTTAGCAAATATCGTCCCGATTTTGTATTCCATGCTGCAGCCTATAAACATGTACCAATGATGGAGGACAACCCCTCTGAGGCTGTGCTCAATAATATCTACGGCACAAAAGTCATTGCCGACCTCAGCGTGAAATATGGTGTCAAGAAGTTCGTGATGATTTCTACAGACAAGGCTGTTAATCCCACCAACGTGATGGGTTGCTCGAAACGCATCTGTGAAATCTATGTGCAAAGCCTCAACCGTAAGTTACGCCATGAGGCTGCCAATCACTTAGGCGAAAATCCCGGATTCATTAACTATACTCAGTTTGTGACCACCCGCTTCGGAAATGTACTGGGCTCTAACGGTTCCGTTATCCCGTTGTTCAAGGAACAAATTAAGAATGGCGGACCGGTCACCGTAACTGATGAACGCATCGTACGTTTCTTCATGCTAATCCCTGAGGCATGTAAACTGGTTCTTGAAGCTGGCACAAAAGGTAATGGCGGCGAAATCTTTGTCTTCGATATGGGACAGCCTGTTAAGATTATCGACCTCGCCCGACGCATGATAGCCCTGTCAGGAGCCAAGAATGTCGAAATCAAGATTACCGGCTTGCGTGAGGGCGAGAAACTTTACGAGGAAGTGCTGAACGAACTAGAGGGCACCAAACCTACCTTCAATAAGAAGATTCGTATTGCCAGTGTTCGTGAGTATGACTATGCTACTGCCTGTCAACAGATTGACGATCTGATAGCCATTGCCAAGAAATACGACAACATGGCTACCGTAGGCAAAATGAAGGAAATCGTACCCGAGTACAAGTCCAATAACTCCATCTACGAGCAGTTAGACAAACCTGCCTAACTGCTCCTTTTTTCCACCCTACTTGCAATAAAACGTTGCGTACCACTCTGCGAAGTGACGTAACCCTTCTCTTAGTGTGATCTTTGGTGTAAACCCGAAGTCACGTTCTAAGGCTGTGGCATCCGCATACGTCGTGGGCACATCACCTGGCTGCATGGGTACCAGTTTCTTGTGTGCCTCGAAGTCGAAGTCCTGAGGCAGTACACCGGCACGTACCAGTTCTTCCTGCAGGATGTTCACGAAATCCAGCAGGTTCTCAGGCTGTCCGCCACCGATATTATATACTGCGTATGGAGGGATGGGTAGGCCATCTTCACCCTTCTTGCGCTCTGGAGCCTTCTGCATCACACGATATACGCCCTCTACGATGTCATCGACATAAGTAAAGTCACGACGGCAGTTGCCGTAGTTAAAGATCTGGATAGTCTCGCCCTTCAGCAACTTATTGGTGAAACCAAAGTATGCCATATCAGGACGACCGGCAGGACCATAGACCGTAAAGAAACGCAAACCCGTGGTGGGAATGTCATACAGTTTTGAATAACAATGGGCAAACAGCTCATTGCTCTTCTTCGTAGCCGCATACAGCGACACTGGATTATCCACACGGTCATCCGTGCTAAATGGCACCTTCTTATTGCCACCATATACAGAACTACTCGAGGCGTACACAAGGTGTTGCACACCTCGATAAGTCTGAGGACTAAGGTCTGAGGTCTGAGGTTCTCCTTTGACTTTTGACTTTTGACCTTCGACAGAAGCCCGACAGGCTTCAAGGATATTATAGAACCCAATCATATTGCTCTGAATATAAGCATCAGGATTGGTGATGCTATACCGAACACCTGCCTGTGCAGCCAGATTCACCACCACGTCAAAGTGGTACTTCTCGAACAGTCCATCAATCAGTACCTTGTCAGCCAAATCACCCTTGACGAACTCATATTCAATTCCTGCAGGCTTTGCCTTCTCAATCTCACTGAGGCGATAATCTTTCAGTGTCGGATCATAATAATCATTCAGATTATCCAGTCCTACAATAGTACCCTCACTCAGTTCCTTAAATAAGCGTAGCACCAAGTTCGAGCCAATAAATCCCGCACCACCTGTGACCAAAATAGTCTTACCATTCAAATCAATTTTCTGCATATCTTCTTTTTAGCCTGCTAACGCAGGGAAATTATTAAAAAATTTAATTATAATTCTGAAAAATTTCCACGCGTAGCGTGTTATTCCCCATATTTCTCTACTGCCTCATAATACGTATCTAAAGATCCGATGTCAAATCGCCCGGCACTCATGGGCCAGGCATGCATCGTGGTATGCTCCACCATATAATGTGCCAGATTACCCGGCGCATCCTTGCCACAACCGTTCTCTACCGAATGCCTGACTAAGTCGAGGTCTTTTTTTAGATATATATAAAAAGGTGGTACAGCCCAGTGGCTCTTGGGCACCTGTGGTTTCTCCTCCATACCCACCACCCTATTGTTCTCATCCAGTTCCACCACGCCCGTACGCTGCAACTTTTCTATCGACGGCTGCTCATGACACATGATACACGATGTGCCTTTGGCACGAGCAAAGTCCACAAACTCCTGGAACGAGAAGAACAACAGATTATCTGCTGCCACTACCAACAGGTCATCATTTATAATTGACAATTGAGAATTGACAATTGAGAATTCTTTGTCGCCAGGAATAACACCACCATTTATTGCATATATTAAATCTCTTACTGCTCCAAGACGAGTCTCATTCGTCTCTGTGCCATCATCCACAATGGTAATAGGCTTCTTCCATCTTCCATCTTCCATCTTCCATTTATCGAAAATGGGAGCGAAGCGATGATTTGAGATAATAATATGCTCATCAATCTCAGGAATCCTGTCGATATCATCCAACATTCTTCCCAAGATAGTATTCTCCCCTATTTTCAACAATGGCTTCGGAAAGTTCTTCGTCAGTTCACCAAGCCTTGTGGCATATCCAGCTGCTATTACAATACATTTCATACGTTATTTCTCCTTTTTTCTTCTGAACACGAATCTCTCGAATTACACGAATTAAAGAACCTTACGTTCGTACTCCAATTCGTCAGGACATCCGAAGTTAAGCAAAAGCCCCAACTTATAGTTGGTGGCATGAAGATAATTATAAACCTGAGACCGGTGAGCGTCGTCTAACGCGCTTACCGCCTTCAGTTCTACGATTATCTTCCCAAAACAGACAAAGTCTGCTTTGTAGGTTTGCTTAAGTTCCACACCATCGTAGTAGATCCTCAACTCTTTTTCACGTTCATAAGGAATACCCCGCTTCTGAAATTCGATTTCCAAAGCCTCTTGATAGACTGCTTCTAGAAATCCGTGCCCAAGGCCATTATATACCTTGAACGCTGCTCCCATTATCTTATAAGCCTCTTCCTTATAAACTATCATATTCGTTTGATTCGTGCTATTCGTGTTCGTTATACAAAACGGGCACCGTCGTCGGGACGGACCCAGAATACTTGGAATGTTTTTTCGTACTCAGGGAACTGCTCCAGATATTTCTCTGTAAGCACCTTCTGAATATCTTCCTTATAGGCAGGATCTACGAGTGCTATACAAGCCCCCTTGAAACCTGCGCCCGAGAATCGTCCACCATATACCCCCGGCAAACTGCGCATTATCTCATAGATCGCAATCAATTCCGGTGAACCGCACTCATAGTTATGAATGCTACTCTCGCACGAGTCAAACGACAACTTCCCGAACAATTTCATATTGCCTGTTTCCCATGCTGTCACACCCTGACGCACACGACGGTATTCCGAATAGAAATGTTCAGCCCTACGGGCAAAGCGCGCCGGCATGGCTATCCGCGTCTTTTCGAACGTCGCCTTGGGAATATCCCTTAGGAAGGTCTTGTCAAACGTCTTCAGCGGCTGGTCCGTATAGGCCAGCATATTCCATGCAGCCGTCTTACATTCATACACACGGAGATTGTAGTCTGAGTTCACCAACGAACGCGTCAGTCCCGAAAAGAAAATACCAATTTCAAACTCTGGCATTTCAGGATTCCGTTTGATGATGCGCCATTCATTGTTGTCGCAATCCAGGAACAGTAACCCATCCTTCTTACCCAATGCAATACAAGCCTGGTCAAGCAAGCCGTTATTCAACCCAATGTACTCACGTTCTGCCTCCGAAGCTATCTTCACTACCTCGAATGGCTTCAACGCAATATCATTCGCCTTGGCGAACGCCATCACATACGCTATCAGCACTGCTGCAGATGAAGACAAACCACCCACAGGCAACGAACCTTGTATCACACCATCAATGCCTCGCTTCAGTTCAAATCGCTTCATCAGCGCATACTTCGCTCCCCGGGCATAGTCACCCCAGTGGTGCTCTCTCACTTGCGTCGGTGCATTGATCTCAAAATCCACCACGCCTTCAAACGTCTTAGACTCCAGATGCACATGACTCTCCGGATAATTGTCAATTGTCAATTCTCCATTGTCAATTTGTGAACTTCCGTTCACATTAAACCATAGGTCAACACCTTTATTAATCGCAAATCCTGTCACCAGACCATGCTGATGATCCACGTGCGCACCCAACGGACACACGCGGTACGGACTGAAAATATGATACTGATATTTCTTCATGACTGCAAAAATAATCAATTTTTTGGAAAAGACAACATCTTCATCCAATTATTTTCACGACCAACCACCCAAACGACCAAACGACCAATCTCCCAAACGACCAACCAACCAATCTCCCAAACGACCAAACGACCAATCTCCCAAACGACCAACCAACCAACTCAAAACTTATAAACCAACTGCACCGCCAAATCAGTCATGGACGAAGCGAAGACTTCCTGCATACCACTCGAGATGCTGCTGCGATCGAAATAATTGGTGATGCCTAATTTGGCAGTAAGCATGAAACGCCTCATGATGTCGGCACGAAACCGCAGGGCATATCTGATACCTTTCCCATAAAGCATCAACGAGGAATATTCATAGAGCAGGGGACTTTCGTAGAGATAAAGACGACTGTCGTAATTGTCTGTATGGAAATAGGAGAAATTACCCATCAGTTGAAGCCAATGCCACTGATAGGTCAACTGCTGGGAGAGCATCCAACCTGTGTGCTTCTCTTTGAACGAGGTGATGATGCCGTCCAGCTGTGACTGCATGGTGAGCCCGCAGGGAAGATGACCCACGATACGCAGTCTTGACCGGTGTTCGGTCTGATTGAGGAGGAAGGTCTTTTCTTCATTGTCCTTTTGACGGATATGAAGTCGATAGCGCCCTTCGATGTTCCATATATTATTGATGGCCAGCGATGCCTGTATCATGGTGTCGAAGGCATCACTGGGTAAACTGACTTGATAGCGTGCGAAAGGGAAATGGGCATAATCAGCATACCAGTTAACGGTCATCCCGTAAGTGGGTTGCCAACTGACTCCCGCATACACCCCGTGCTCGTTTTGGACAGCAGTGCCTTCACCAAAACTCTGTGCGTGATGGGCTGTATATTTTTTGTCGTAATAGCGATGAAGCAATAATACATTGAGCTTGCTGGAAAAACGATAGCTCAGTCTGTTGATGGTGGCAATGGCACGCTCGCGATTGATGGCCGTCTCACCTGAAAATGAGAGATGACTGTTGCTGTAGCCATAGTCAATACTGATATTCAGGAAGTTGTTCCCTTCTGCTGCGTAACGGCGATAAAGGGTGTTTTTAAGAGGACGTAGCGGTTGATTGAAACGGGTGTATAGCATATTGGCATGGGCAAAAAACGTCCCCTTGCGATAACCGAGTGCTACACCTATATCCGTTTCGCTGATATTGTTTTTCTTGCTCATCTCGGTGGGCGTGCGGTGATAGCCACTGGTAAGCAGTGTTCGTGGTGTACCGTCATTATTCAAGGTGGCATCCAAATAGCGGAAGGAAGCAAAGGTGGTGAGCTCCCAACGTTGATGAAGACGGATGGTGGTAGCTATTCCTTGCAGATAGTCTTGCGACGAGCGTGACGAATGGGGGCGTAGCATAGCGGACGAACGTCCCATGGTTTGCAACGTGGCCAGTTTTCCGAGATAAAAACCGCCATTCATCACCAGTCCCATTCCTAACTGCACTCTATACATCCCTAAGTTGAGCTGTTCAATAGCCCCCAGACTTTTAATCTGCAGGAAATATGAGTAATGGTCGTAACCCCATCGATTCCTGTTGCTGAAAAAGGGTTCTCCAGCATCCTGAGCGCCTGTAAGCCCTATTTTCACTCGCTCATGATGGTTCAATACGAACCGGAATGAGTGTCGGTACTTGGGACCTAAATAGCCGTTGATGTCTCCTTTCCTGTTGTAAAACGGTATGTTTCCAGTTACCAGCAATTGTTTGTGGCTATGCTGGAGTATGGAGTCGATACGCAGTGTCCTGTTGGGTCGCTCTGGTTCTCCGAAATAAATGAAAAACCGCAGTAAGCGTCGCCGTTCAGCATCTAACGTCGTCAGCATCTGCAGCTCTCCGGCAGAGCGTATCATACCATACCGGTTGATGTATGCCATTATTTCCTCTACTTGCAAATCGGTGAGGAAAGGCAACTGCTCCAGCTCTTCTCTCGTGACTTGATTGATATTCATGGGGTGTGCGGCAAGTGCTGAGAGAATGTCATAACTATCTTCTATGGACCGGGATTCCAGCTCTTCCGCGTCCAGCCATTTAAGAACAGCATCTTCCCAATGCTCTTCATGTTGCGAAAAGACAGGGGAAGATGCGAAAAGTATGAAGGAGAGAAGGCTAACTCGCACTTTTCTCCTTTAATTAAACAGATACTTGATGGTGAACATGATCTGATAGGTGGATGCGGCGTTCACGAAGTTCTGGGTGGTAGAGAGATGGCGCTGACCGTCAACGAGGTTGTAGGTGTACTGTCCTTTCTTATAGGTGAGCAGACTGGCACCCGTAATCTGCTTGAATACGCCCCAGTCCTTACAGAGGAAATTCGGCAGGTTGAGGATGTCAAGACCAAGCTGTAGGGTGTGCTTGGTTTTGCCCCATTGGAAGTGCATGTCACGCGTGTACTTGAAGTCGAGCTGATGGTGCCAAGGCATCTTGGCTCCGCCACGTTCGGCATACTGGCCCTTGCGGGTACTGAGATAGTCGTCCTGACAGATGAAATGCCAGAAGTCGTCACGCTGCATATCAGCGGTATAGGTATCACCATCTACCTTTCCATTGTCGGCAAAGTCCCAGCTATTGAGCTCTTCACGCGAGGCTGGCACGTAGATGAGGTTGCCTGGAGCGGTGGGGTCACCGTTTATATTGCTGCTGAAGGTGTAGGAATAGCGACTGAAACTGAACTGACCGAGATAACCGTACTGATAACCGTCGTAGATAAGCGAGAAGGTGTTGGTGGTATGCTTCGACTCGCGCAACTGATAACTGGCGGAGAGGAGCAGACGACTGGGGGCTACGTAAGTGGAGTAGCCTAACTCGTTGTCATTGACGGCATTGATGGAACTGCGATAGTTGGTATAGGCGGAAGCCACTTGGTCGCCGATGCCCTCGCTGTAACTCTTGGCACGCGAGAGGGTAAAGGAACCTGCAAGGTTGAGTCCGAAGTCGAACGACTTACGCAACTGTGCGGAGAGCGACAGATAATAGGCCTTGGAACCTGCGTTCTCAAGGACGTAGGGCGCATGGTTGGGGTCGTAGTACGACAGCATGTGACGCACATCACCATGACCGAGGTCTATGGTGGACGTGCCGTCCCAGTAGATATCGGCATTGGCTACGACAATGGGGTTGAGGTCGCGGTTATAGATGCCCTCAAGGGTAAAGTCGATGCCACCCGGTAACTTAGCGTCGAAGGCGAGTGATGCTTTCCATGTCTTTGGCATGCGCAGATCCTCATTGAGGATGGTGGGACTTCCAAAAGCGGTGCTGTTCGAGGCCTTGACTTGTGCGAGCATGTCTGCCTGACTGGTGGTGAAGGTG
>JAEEGI010014942.1_pt1 | contig 16250 bp, 6 predicted proteins | sample 8958751 | NCBI WGS metagenome assembly JAEEGI01 (sample SAMN16246545, study PRJNA631951) | gut metagenome | biome: gut microbiome; feature: rumen; material: KS-attached | host: Bos | place: Iran: Karaj | collected 2018-10
TCATGGTCAATATATCTGTCCTCAAGGACAATGTCATCGGAGCTTACATTCTTGGGAAGGGGAATCGTAAGAACATCCTTTTTGCCGGCGGAAACCTTGTCACTTATAAGAAGATTATAGGTATCCGCAGCGCTGCCCCGGTCCACCTGTCCGCCGGAAGCATCCGTGATCATGATGTGCTTGGTGGCAGATCTCTGAAGCATTATGGCAAGGGACAAAACGGTAAAAACAGAGGCCTTTATGAGCATTTTTTTCATGTGCCCGTTATCCATCAGTCCGCCTTCCCATCTTCCCTGTTTCTCTTGGGAGGCTTGGGCCCCATGAACTGATAATAGTAGGTCTTCAGCATTCCGTTGTAGATCTTTCTGTTCTTATCAGCCTTCCTGCCTATATATTTCTCCGCCTGCTCATAGCCGGTGATAAGATACATGGACCAGGAATCCAACGCCTTGTAACGCTCTCCGATGGTCTTGTAAAGAGCGGGAAGCTCCTTGGAATCACCGATTCTCTCGCCGTAGGGCGGATTGGATATGATAAAGCCATATTTCTTTCTATGGCTTAAGTCCGCAATATCTCTGGCCTGGAAATGGATCATATTCTCCACGCCGGCCTTTCTTGCATTGATCCTGGCAATCTCAATCATTTCAGGGTCGATATCATAGCCCTGGATATCAGTCTCAATGTCGGTATTGATCTCGTCCCTGGCCTCATCTCTTACATCCTGCCAGTTCTGCGGAGTAATGATGTGGGTCCAGCTCTCGGCTGTAAAATGCCTGTTCATTCCCGGGGCGATATTGGCAGCCATCATGGCAGCCTCAATGGGGAAGGTTCCGCTTCCGCAGAAGGGATCCACAAGAATCCTGTCCGCATGCCAGGGTGTAAGCATCAAAAGAGCAGCCGCAAGGTTCTCTGCAATGGGAGCCTTGGACTCAAGCTTACGATAGCCTCTTTTGTGAAGGGAGTCCCCTGTGGTATCAAGAGCCACTGTGACTTCATCCTTCATAAGGAATACTCTCACAGGAAAATCCTCTCCGTCCTCCTTGAACCAGTCCGTGTGGTAGCTAAGCTTCATCCTTTCCACCATGGCTTTTTTCATAATGGACTGAATGTCCGAGGGGCTAAAGAGCTTGCTCTTAACGCTGGAGGCCTTCTTCACCCAGAACCTGCCGCTCACCGGGATGAATTCCTCCCAGGGCAGAGCCTTGGTTCCCTGAAAAAGATCCTCAAAGGTCTCAGCGTGGAAGCTGCCCACCTTGATAAGTATCCTCTCTGCAGTTCTCAGGCAGATATTGGCGCGGCAAACAGCGTCCGCATCTCCCGCAAAGGTAATACGTCCGTCTGCGGACTCCGTTATATCGTAGCCCAGATCGATAATTTCTTTTTTTAATACTGCTTCCAGACCAAAATGGCAGGGAGCTATAAGTTCCATTCTTCTCATAATTAACGATTATAACATAAAAAAACGCTGCGAGACCTTCCTATAGAAAAATCCCGCAGCGAAAAATGAACGATTATTTATTTATCTTTTTTATTACTTGACCAATACGCCATTCTCATCGAAGGTGTACTTCTTAAGCCACTTTGTAATTGTTCTTCCGATGACCATCTTGCCCTCGCCATCGAAATAATGTGTACCGTCAGCAAGATCAACAAAGTCGCTCTTAACCATGTGAGCCTTGGCATTGAAGTAATAGAAGTCGCCGTCGATCTTAACGACCTTATCTACTGCCTTGCCGCTTTCGAGATCGTAGTAGCTTACTGATCCCCACTTGGAAAGAAGTCCGATAACCATCTTACCGTCGTTATCAAAAAAGAAGGTCTTGCCGTCTACTGTAGCCTCACCGCCCTTGAGCATCTTGCCGTTGTCTCTGAAGTAGTAGGTATCTCCGTCTACTGTAAGCAATCCGGTGTACTTGGTTCCATCCTCAAGAATGTAGTAGGTTGAGAACCACTTGGTAACAAAGCTGCCTGCAGGTGTCTCCGGCTCTGAAGGAGTTTCAGGTTCATCCGGAATCTCGGGATCAGTGGGCTCTGTAGGCTCTTCAGGATTCTCTGGATCTTCAGGATCAGTAGGATCTTCAGGCTCTTCAGGTTCTGTCGGTTCTTCGGAAGAAGCTGCCTTAAGAGACTTAAACTCAATATCTGTCAGTGTGCAAAGCTCAGTGTTCCAGTAAGAAGACTTGGCAAGGCCAACACCGAAGGTGAGCTGGTCTGCTCCGGAAATAGCTGCAAGCACTTTTCTGTAGTCTGTGGTTGATCCGTTTTCACTGATTCCCAGAGCCTCTCCGTCCACGGACATTGTAACGCCTTCAGAAGTGATTGTTACCTCAACCTTATACTCTTTTCCGGGAGTCATGAAAGGTGCTCTGTTGTCAGCGCCGGTTCCGGGCTGGTTAAAGTCGATCCATCCGTCTGAGTTGTAGCAAAGATAAGGGTTGGTCTGCATGGAAACTCTTCCGCCTGTGGAGCTGTTGTAGAAGCTGAAGATTCCGTCCCAGCCGTTCTGAGATGTTCCCTCTTTCATGTTGATGGTATATTTAAGTACTACTTTTTCAAGGTTCTTTTTATAAAATGGGTTGTCCAGAGCTTCGAAATAGCTGTTGGATGAAAGAACTGCTTCATCTCTGGTATAGGTAATCTCGTCAGCCTCAGAAGCTTCGGGCTCTTTGGGTTTTTCAGGCTCTTCCTCATCTGAGAGGTCAACGCTCTTATCAATGGGGCCAACTGTTATGACAACGTTACTGATTGAGCTGTTGGCAGCATCTGCCCACCAGGAGCCGGAGCCGAAATACAGGGTATCTGCTGAGTTGTAGAGCCACTTAAGGACCTTGGTATACTGTCCGTCAATGGTTCCGTCGCCATTTTCTGTTGCCAGGATTTCCTCTGTATAGGCTGTCTCTCCGTTAACCAAAACAGTGAATCCACCGGCATGAAGGTTGACATCCACATGTGCAGCTTCGCCGATATAGTCTTTTACAAGGCTGTAGCTGTTTAAGTTGGCATCATACCAAAAGCCCCCTGCATTGTAGCCAAGGTATGAGCCCGGTGTGAAATAAAGTCTTCCATCATCTCCGCCATTTCCCTGGAATGCGAAAAGTGTTCCAAGAACATTCACATTTCCAAGTCTCTTTGTATCAAAAGAAACTGTCACTCCTCCGGAGAGATCAATTCCGCCGGCAACACCCTTGTATACAGGGTTGGGGAAAGAAATTCTGTTACTCAGTGCAGTTGAAAGATTCACTTCCTCATAAGTAAAGAACTCGCCGACAACCAGTGAATCCGTCTCATTCTGAGCCAGGGTTTTAACCAGTACTGTGTACTGCTTGTCATAGTAGTAATCTCCCTTGGAGATGCGGGCTGTCAGCACAACACTTGTATCCTCATCCAAAGCTGTCACAATTCCGTCGTCAGTTATAACGGCTGTATTGGAAGAGGTCCAGGAAATATCCGTTCCATGGTCTCCGGCAGTGGGAAGAGAAATGCTGCCAAAGGTTGACTCAGGAGCTGCGTATTTGCTGTCACCTGCAGTTATGGCAACTGCTGCCTTATCAGTTATCTCTCCGGAACCCCAGATTGTAAGGCCATCCTCTGAAACAGCTGTAAAGGTCATAACAGGGATGTTGGTCCCCCCAAGCTTCTGCTCTATGAACACTCCCTTGTAGGTCACTCCGTCAAGAGTGATCTGACAGTAAGGAGTCCCCTCCGTTACGGTGAAATAGCCCTCTTTTGCCCCGGAAACAGTGCCGTCCTCTGAAATAACGATATCCTGGGGAGAGCGATATTCAAGGTCGCCATAACGCATCTGGAAATCGTGGGTTATAAGGCCATAGGTGCCTGCGATCTCAGAGAGGTCATAGCCTGTATCAGAGATTGTCTCACCGGCGTATTCGTAGGGCGCTGCCACAAGCCAGCCTTCCTCGTTTAAGAACATCTGATGAACTCTGACCTCGTGAGCTATCGTACCATCGTTAAACTTGGTGTGATAAATGAGATATGTTTTGCCATCCTCTGCTGCTATGGCAGAATTGTGGCCCTGAGAAATCTCAGCCTTGTTCATGGTAGGCCACTGATAGCCGCCCATGAGCTTTTCACCCCTGTTATTGCTTGTATCCGTAGCGCTGTAGTTCAGAATATATCTGTCAAAAATAGCACTGACTCCGTTAGAGTCAACATAGGTTCCATCCGGTGTCTCGGAGCGGAAAACTCTAATGTTGTAGCCGCCCTCAGGTGAATAGAAACCGTAGGAAATAAACAGATAGTAATAATCTCCGATGTGCTCAATGTAAGGGCCCTCGCCGGAAACATAGTAGCCGCCGGCTATTTTTTTACCAAAATACGGGTCACTGGTGACACTCTTACCAAGCTCGTCGTAGTTGCTGTCATAGCTTACTGTGTAATCACGAAGTCCTGTGTTCTCATCAAGTTCAAGAACGTAGATTCCGCCTGACCAGGAGCCGTAGACCATCCACAGTGCACCGTTCTCATCGTAGAAAACAGCAGGATCTATGGTGTGGGGCCAAAAATCTCCCCAGGATCTGTTAGCCATCTTCTGATATCTGACAGGGAGCTCGTCCTGCTGCCCGATAACCAGCTCAATATCTGTCTTGTGGAAGCTCTTGGAGGAATCAGCTGTGCTAAAGCCGGAAAATACCACAGGTCCCACATAATCATATGGTCCCTCGATATCATCTGCCGTCAAAAGAACTATGGCTGAATTCCAGTCAGGACCGTTAAGGCTCAGGTACATGCACCACTTGCCCATCTCCTGGTTGTAGACAACATCCGGCGCCCACATATTGCCGCTTACTGAATTTCCCAATATCCAGTCGGCAATGTCATAGGTTCCAAAGGTCGCTAGAGTTTCATTGCCTTCAGCATCCAGCACAGTTACCTCTGAGCCTGCATTGGTATTAACTCTGAACTCCTCATTGTAGTTCTCTGTGAATATTCCGCTTGATGGATTGTCTGTGTAGATGGAGGTCCAGTTCTCCAGATCGGAAGTCCTGGACACTGCCATGTGAGAGCCAAAAACATAATAGTTTCCGGCATTGTCATAGACGATAGACGGATCATGTACGCTGGTCCTGCTAAATCCGGCATCACCGGAAAGCTCGGCGATCTCTTCGTCAGAAAGCGCGATTGTGGCCTCTTTAGCCTCCGCAGTTAAGGTCATTCCCGGTGCAAAAGAAAAACCGGAAAAGGCCAGAAATGCTGACAAAGCCATGGAAAGTGGCCCTGACCATGATTTTAAGTTACCTTTTTTCATACCCTCTCTTTCCTCCTCGATTCATTAATATAAAATAGTTCAGGTCTTTGGCAATAATAACGGCTTTTATAATCCCCCAATGCATTATGTCCGTCATATTCACCAATTATTTACATTGAATTTAACATATTTTAGATTATATGTCATTAATTATTTTAATTTTTCTTAAACTATTTTATATTTGTATAAATTTTGTGTGCAACACGTACAACTTTAACGTTAAACAAATCGAAGAAAAATCGCTGCGAGACCTTCCTATAGAAAAATCCCGCAGCGAAAAATGAACGATTATTTATTTATCTTTTTTATTACTTGACCAATACGCCGTTCTCATCGAAGGTGTACTTCTTGAGCCACTTTGTAATTGTCCTTCCGATGACCATCTTGCCTTCTCCATCGAAATAATGTGTTCCGTCAGCAAGGTCAACGAAATCACTCTTCACCATGTGGGCCTTGGCATTGAAGTAATAGATGTCGCCATCTATCTCAACCAGCTTATCTACTGCCTTGCCGCTTTCGAGATCGTAGTAGCTTACTGATCCCCACTTGGAAAGAAGTCCGATGAACATCTTACCGTCGCTGCCGAAGAAGTAGGTCTTGCCATCTACTGTAGCTTCGCTGTTCTTGAGCATCTTACCGTTATCTCTGAAGTAGTAGTAAGAGCCTTCGATCTTAACAAGACCTGTTACGTTCTTGCCGTCCTCGGTTACAAAATATGTTGCGCCCCACTTTGTAACGAAGGAACCCTTGAGCTCTTCCTCTTCTTCCTGCTCCTCATCCTCTGCGGCGTCCTCAGAAGATCCGTCGATGTTTCTTTCATCTTCTACTGCTGTGTACTGTCCGCCCAGGGTTGCAGCTACTTCTGTATAGCTGATACCTGCTGCCTCAAGAGCCTTGATACCTGTCTCTGAGAGCTTAAGGAAGTTGCCAAGATCAATTTTTCCGTCAGAAGTTCTCATGGCTGCTGCAACTGCGTAAGGATCTTCAACTGATGCCTTGGGAGCATCCAGAGATACGAACCAGTCATCTGCTGCCTTAAGGCCTTCGCTGTTAGCGCTCTCCTTGTCCTTCCAGAAGAAGTTGAGCTTGCCGTAGATCTTGTTGCTGTCCTGGCTTCCCTTAGCCTTAATGTTCTCGTTAGTGCCCTTGCCTTCTGTTCTGTAGGAAAGAACACCCTGTACAAAGAAGTCTGTGTTAGCTGTGTCATTTGTATAAAGAGCTACGTTGTTGCTTCCGTTGTTGAAGGAAGTTGAGTGGTAAACCTGGATGTCAGGGCCTGAGTTGGAATCAATACCCTTGGCCTTGTTGTTAAATGCCACTGAGTTAATAAGCTTGTGAGGTCCGGTGATGCTTGATCCGCCCATCTTGAAACCGTTACCGTTTCCTTCGCTCTTGCCGTCAACGCCATAGCCGTTGGCAAATGCTACAGAGTTCCTGATGGTTACCTGTCCGATGCTTCCGGTCTCAACCTTTGCAAAAAGGTCCCATCCGTCATCAGCATTGTTATAGGAAATACATCCGTCAAATACAATTCCGTCGCCGATTGTAAGCTTGGCAGCAAATCCGTCTGCATCCTCGTAGCCTGCATCAGCATTGCTATAGGATGTGCAGTTAAGGATAAGGTCATAGGAAGGCCAGTCCTCTCTGCTGTCTGTTGAAAGATATCTGCTTACCTGGATACCTGTGTTTCCGTTCTCATAGGCACGAATATCCTCAAGAGTGATATGGCTTCCTGATACCTGGATACCCTTCAGTGAGTTAGCGGATCTTGTGCAGTCGATTCCCTTTACATACCAGTAGTTACCTGCAAAGATGAAGCCTGCGCACTTTCTGCCGAAATCAAATACTGCTCTTCCGTTCTCAGCCACCATCTTAACAGGCTTGGAAGGTGTTCCGTCGATACCTCTGTCAACCTTAACAGTGCTTGAAAGGTTGTAGGTACCTGATGCAAGAACGATGGTCTGTCCGGGCTGAACATACTTAACTGCAGTGTAGATATCTACAGGGCTCTCAGCTGTTCCTTCGCCGTCGAACTTACCGTTTGGTGTTACATAAATCTTATCTGAGTCATTAACTGTTGCGTAGTTAACTGAGTGTGTAAACTCTGCTGTCTCATAGGAAGAAAGCTCATAATACACGCTTCCGTTGGGATGGAAATCAGCATTAGGTGTAAAGGTTACTGTAAAGGTATTGTTGCCCTTATTAAGCTTGGTGCTTACCTTTGCTACACTGTCAGCTGCGTAGTCCTTTGTATCTACAAGAACCTTGCCTGCTTCATCCTTGATAACAAGAGCGCCGTCAGCGTTACCGCAGAACTGAAGCTCATACTTTGCAGTATTTGAATAGGCTGAAGAAACAATCTTGTAGTTTGGTGCAACCTGGGTCTTAGGTCTGTCCTCTGCAGGAGCGTCATCCTCAGGATCGATGGTTGTAAGCTCGATGTCTGAGAAGGTAGCCTTGAAGGTTCTTGATGCAAAGAATCCAACATAAACGTGGTCTTTATCAAGATTCTCAAGAGCCTTGGTATCATAGAACTTCTTAACTGCAAGTACGTTGCCGCTCTCATCAAGGTAGCTTACAAAGTAACCTGTGTTGTTCTTCTGAATACGAAGTCTTACTGTTACAAGAGGATTCTCAACGGTTCCCACAACAGTTCCTGAAGTTTCTTTTCCGAAGAGGTTGTAGGTTCCTGATCCGTTAGCAGCGCAGGAAGTCTCAAGAGGATACATATTTGATGAGAACTCGCCTGTTACTGTTGCTGTGTCATTGGCCTCAAGTCTTGAAAGGTTGTCTGTTGTAACACCGGCCTTTTCCTGAGCGCCGAGACCGAGCTTCATTGTAACCTTGGTGTCTGTCTCGTCCTTGGTTGCCTCACCCTTCTCCTTGTCATAGAAGTACTCAACCTTGGTTCCTGATGCCATGTAGGAGTTGTTCCAGAATACGCTTGCGTCTCCGTTAACACCTACTCTGTCTGCAGCCATAAGACCGAAGCCTTCCTGGCCGTTGGTGAATGCCCACTTGTCAATTGTAGCTGTTGCTGTAAGTGTAAAGTTCTGGTCAGCGGGAAGTGTTGCATAGTAGAAGGAAAGTCCGTCTGTACTTGCAGGAACGATCTTACCCTTGTTATTAAGTGACCATACTGAAACACTGCCGTCATCATTTACTGAATAGCCGTTGTTGCTGGACTTGGAGTCAACGCCTGAACCGAATGCTGCGAAGGTCCACTCTGTCTCGCCATCCTTTATTACTGTAACTTCCATTACAGAAGTCTTGGACTCCTCTTCGCCTCTCATGGCAAAAAGTGAAAGCTCATAGGTATGTCCTACTGTAAGTCCCACAAAGGTGTGTGAATACTCTGTTGATGTGTTGAATACTACTTCCTCAGGCTGGTATGTTGCCTTAACCTGTGGTGCCGAGGCATCTGTCTTATCTGTAGCATAAAGTACATAGTTGTCAGCCTCAGATACGGAGTAGAACTTAACTGCTACTGTTCCTGCACCCTTGTTGGTTGCGTTCTTGAACTGAGGTGCTGTAAGAGGAAGCACAAAAGCAAATGCTTCTGAAGCTGCTGAAGTCTTAACCTCTTCCTCATCATCGCGGGACAGGGTAGCTGTAAATGTATAGTTGCCGCTTACCTTAGGTGCAAAGGTGAAGCTGTGGCTGTCATTCTCTGCAAGAGACCTGGAAGAAGCTGCTTCCTTGCCCTCTGCGTCAAACATTCTTACTTCAAGGGCGTCTCCGCCTTCGTTTCCGATAACTGCCTTAACTGTTACATCAACCTTGCCCTTGCTGGATCCGTTAAGTGCTACTGTCTCGATAACAGGAGCTGTTACGTCAGCCCAGGCCTTTCTCTCTACAGGGCCTGCGACGCCGTCTGTCACCTGAACCTTGAAGATGTAGTTGGTGCCGCCGTCTCCGCCGAGGTAATAGGTTCCTGCCTTCTCGATAGTGATTGTTGAAATATAAGGTGTGTTCTTAACTGCGCCGGACTCTGTCTTATATGCTGCAGCTCCTGTGCTGTCAAGGACAACCATCTCACGGGCATTGGATGCCCACCAGATCTTAAGAGTTGCATTGTCCTGGCTTGTGGTGAACTTAACTGAGTTCTTATCGATAGCTGCTGCTCCGCCAAAGTTCACTCTCTGTCCTGATGTATAGCCGTCTTCCCAGCTCTTTGTGCTTGCGTCAACCTTGGACTTGGCACTGTAAAGAATTGTGAAGTAGTCCTCTGTTCCTGCCTTCTCAAAGTCGCCATCAGCCTTGGCTCCTTGAGCAAATGCAGTGAGGTCTGCTGCCTCGAATACGTACTCTGAAACCTCTGCAGGCTCCTCTGTGCCGGGAGTCTCAGGATCAGGCTCAGGCATTGGCACGTCCTCAGGGAAGGTAATTGTCATGTCGTCGCCGTTAGCAGTGAAAGGATCCCAGTCTCCCAGGAATGTCTCTACTGCGATTGCCTTGCCATCTGTAAGTACAGGTGTCTCAGGCTGTGAAACCCATGCTACACGGGCTTTGCTGTTATTTTCTCCGGATACTTCAAAAGTTCCGAACTCAACGTTTCTAGCTGACTCTCCGCCGAGAGTTGTGTTCCAGCCTGCAGGCTGAATAAGGGATGTATTAGCCTTCTCGTCGTATGCGCCATCGGCCCACTTGGTTGCTTCAATTACTGTGTCGAAGAATACAACCTCAGAAGTGGTGGCCTGCCATGGTCTTCCAAGCTGTCCTGGCTTGGATACATACTTGGATGCTGTATCTACACCGGGCTCTGTGCTCTTAACTGTGCAGTTGTACATGAGGTAGCCTCTTGTGGAAGCTGACTTCTGCTGAGCTGCTGTGATATAAGCCACATCGTTCTTGTCCTCCATGGTGTTAAGAACAAGATCGCACTTTGCAAAAACTGCTGTCATGGCGCCGAAGATAAAGTCTGTTCCGCCGTATACTGCGCAGTTGTAGAAAGCTGCTGTGGTCTTCTCATGTCCGTAGAGTGTATCCTGACGTCCGATAATGCGGCAGTTCTCAAAATAGCTCTCTGTTGCTGAACCTGTAAGAGCAAGAGCTGCTGCTCTCTCTACATATTTTTTATCCTGAACTGTTGTGTCACCGGCTGACATTGTGCTTCTCTTTACACTGCCCTCCTTGACGCCGCTCTGAGGAACGATAACGTCCTCGGCAGCCTTCTGTGACATATACTGGTTAAAAGAGTTCTCGAAGATGATGTTCTTTGCTTCGAAACCTGCTGCATCAACTACAACAGATGCATTCCAGTAGGTTCCTGTTCCTGAGCCGGGGTTGATCACGGAAGCATATCCGTTGGCCTTGTTGGCTGCAAGAACCTCTGCATCATACTTGTAATCGCTGCCCATACTGAAATAAGTATAGCCGTGTCCGTAGTACCAGGTCACACGAACTGCGTTGTCATCGATATCAACACCGCTGTTCTTAAGTGTGTTGGTGGGAGCTGCTGATGCATTGGCAAGAGTTACGTCAGGAGTATCAATAACAAGCATCTCCTCGTAGTTGCCGGGCTCGATCATGATGGTAACTCTCTCGCCGTCTTTTCTGTTCATAAGACGAACTGCCTCAAGAGCCTCACCGATGGTGGCAAATTCTGCCTTGTCGGAGGAGCCTACAAGAAGCTCTGACTTGTAATCTGTCTGATAAACAGTTGCGATCTTTGTAAGGTAGGAGGTTCCGAGAACTGTGATTTCGAAGGTTCCCTCGCCGCCCTTGTAATCATAAGTAAATGTATCGTTCTGTGATGTGGAGCCTGTCTTAACTGCTACTGAAGGCTCATTTTCATTTTCAAAATAGTAAGAATACTGATAGTTACCTGTTACCTGGATCTGGCAGGCTCCCTTAACTGGAACTGAGATTGTGCCTGCTCCGCTGTAAAGGTAAGTGCCATTGTGGGATCTTCCGTTGGTCCATGCAAGGCCGTTGTAGTTGCCCTCTGTAACGCCGGCGAACTTGGCTGCAAAGGCAGGATCTGAGAAATCCCATACTGTGATATCTGATGCAAAAGCGATCTCTTTTGTCACAGGAGCACCCTTAACGATCAGGTTGCTGGTGAGCTTCTGAACGAAGGCTCCTGAGTTTGTAACCTCAACAACGTACTGTCCGTCTCTTAAAGCGATGTCCTCAGTACCTGTGAAGCTGTATACATATCCGTCTTTCGCGAAATCTTTTGCAGTATCAAGTCTTGTAAAGGTGAATACTGCCTCTGCAAGATCTGCTGCTGTAGCGCCCACAGGAGCGATGGTTACCTTATAAACAGGCTTAGCCTCGAACTCGATGTTCACCTCAGAAGCATCGGGAGCTGTAAGCTCTGTTGTGAGAAGTGTGTAGTCCTCAACGGCCTCAAAGCTCTCTGTAACCGTATCAGCCTTATCTGCCACAGAAACATCATAGGTGATGTCCTTCTGAAGCTTGAGCTCATACTCGATGCCCTCAGCTGTCTGTGTAAGAGTGATCTCAGGAACAAAAACGGACTTCTTATCCTGAGGTACAAAAGAAAACTCTGCTGCTCTTACAAAAGCGGCTGCGTCTTCCTCAGAGATTCCTGTCACCTTACCGGTAACATCCACCAGTGAAACAGGAGAAACAGTCATGTTCATCTGTGTGTCTTCTGAAATATTGACTGTGCTCTCTGATGTAAGAACATATTCATCAGCGCCCTCAAGGCTTACATTGTAGTCAAAGCCCTGAGCCAGCTGTGCTGCGAAGCTTCCGCCTGAAACTGTAGCCTTAACTACGTTGCCGTTTTTAGCATTGGTAAATACCAGGTCAAAAGAGCCTGTTCCCTCAAAGCCCTCTACAGAACCTGTGAGGTAGCTGTAGTCTGCATGCTCACGGATAACTCTTGCCACAACAAGCTTCTCTGTTGCTGAATAGAGCTTGTACTGAGCATTTGAAGCAGGATAAAATACCATCTTGCTGACAGTACTGCTTCCAAGAGAATGTACATAGGCTGTATCCTCTGATGGATCCTGCGTGTTCTTGAAGTGCACCTCAGAATCTGTGCCGTTACTTGCCACATAGGCAGTTACAATATCATCAGCCTTACACTCAAGAGCCACATATACCGTGTCTGTCTTACCCTTATTGGAATAGATGTAACCTGTATAAGCGTTACCGTCAGTATCCTTAAGGCTCTTCTCATCATATCTTGTAAGAGCTGTATTGGTTGTTCTTAATCTGTGTGTTGCGGGATATCCGCCGTCATTGAAAACAAAGTCTCCGTCATCCACGGAAAAAGATGGCAGATTAACGCCTGTAGATCCGGGCGCTGCTGTGTAGAAGCCGTTAATGGTCTCTGCATCAAGTCTGTTGTTGTAGGAATCCCCGAGATTCTCAGCACCAAAATCCCAGACATCAGCCTTGGAATCATCAAAGCTGCGGCCTGTAGTCTCCGGCGCGGTCTCTTCCTCTTTCTTCTCTTCTACAGTTCTCTCCTCAGAAGCTGCTTCTGAAGATGTTTCTGCTGATGCCTCTGAAGATGCCTCCGATGAAGCCTCAGAAGCTGCTTCGCTTCCTGCCTCAGCCTGTTCTGAACCCTCTTCAGAGCCGGCTTCAGATGAAGCTAAGCTTGCCTGCTCTCCGGCAGTCTCAGTGGTCTGCCCTTCACCATCCTCAGCAAAAGCCAAAGATGAAGGCATTCCTGCAGAAAGACCGGAAAAAGCCATAGCCGCGGACAATACTGTTGCCAGCGTCTTGGCACTCAACGTGTTCCTCCAATTCCTCTTTTTTAACATATCTTTCCTCCCTAAATACGATTTTCACTCCCGAATGTAAGTTTATAATTTGTTTATAATGTAACCGCTTACATCCTTTTGTAAAACGTGACTTCATCTTAGCATATCGTCATTGACGAAAACAAGTGAAAAATGTAAGTTTCTTTCATATAAATCGCTTAAAACTAAACAAAGTTTCAGGGGTCATTTTGTGCATGTTTTCTAAATATGCGCAATATTTATTGTTGTCAGAATTGTGAGAATTTATAAAAAATTGATGTATGCGTTTTCATGACTTTTATGTTCAGGTGGTCATTTCAGGAAAAAGTTTATAAAAAAATTATTGACAAGGAATTACCGGGTGCATATAATAGTTATGTTGCCTGTGAGGCACATGTGCGTGTAGCTCAGCTGGATAGAGCGTCTGGCTACGGACCAGAAGGTCGTGGGTTCGAATCCTGTCACGCACACTTAAAAAGGTCTGTGGATGATTCCACAGACCTTTTTCTTTATGTTATTCTATTGAATTTATTTCAGCTTTTCTGCTTCTTCCATGGCCTTGGTGTCATTCACAAGCTTTTCCATGTCAGGTCTTGCAAACTCAAAACATGCCAGGATCTTCTGTGAGAATACTCCGCACTCGCCATCCTTGATCATGTCATAGGCCTTATCCAGAGGATATGCTGATTTGTAAACTCTGTCACTAACAAGGGCATCATATACATCGGCGATGGCTGTAAGCTGCGCTCCGATGGAGTTCTCATCCCCTTTCAGTCTGTCGGGATAACCGCCGCCGTCGTATCTTTCATGATGGTGCCTGCAGATATCGAGACACATCTCATAGATTTCCTTGTCCTGAACGTCCTTAAGAAGTTCGATGATCTCCGTACCTCTTGTGGTGTGGGATTTCATAACTTCAAACTCCTCGTTGGAAAGTCTTCCGGGCTTAAGAAGGATCGAATCCGGCACCGAGATCTTGCCTATATCGTGCATGGCCGATGCCTGAATGATAACTTCCAGGGTATGGGGTGTAAGCCCCAGCTCCGGGAAGTTGTTCATGGCAGTAAGTCCCAGTATCCTCACGAAGCCTTTGATCCTCTTAAGGTGATAGCTGGACTCCATATTTCTGAACTCAACTATTGTGGCAATGGTATCGATAACCTTCTCATTGCTGTTCTTGAGTCTCTCTTCCTGTTTTTTAAGATAAAGGAACTGCTTTTTAAGGACTCTTGTCTGATCGTCAACCTGGTTCTCCAGATGTCTTTTATGATCGAAGAGCTCTATGGTTCTGGTCACACGCCTGTCAACAATGACAGGATCGAAGGGCTTATGGATAACATCCGCAGCACCCTTTTGGTAGCTGGTACGCTCCGCTTCTGTGGAGGTGTCAGCAGTGATCATAAGAACCGGGATTGTCTCATTCAGATTATCCTTTTTGACCATGGCTTCCAGAACCTGGTATCCGTCCATCTCGGGCATGACAATGTCAAGCAGCACCGCAGCAAGCTTGTCGGTCTGCTTATCCATGATCTGCATAGCCTCAACTCCGTTGCCGGCTTCCAGAATCGCATATTTATCCTTGAATATCTCACCAAGGATGCCTCTGTTGATCTCGTTGTCATCAACGATCAGGATTGAACGATCCGCCATTTAATCCTCCAGTCTTTAGCGTTCAACAATTGCCGCGCAGCCCATTCCGCCGCCTACGCACAGGGTAGCCAGGCCCTTGTGTACATCTCTTCTCTGCATCTCGTAAAGAAGGGATACAAGGATTCTGTTTCCTGAGCATCCAACAGGATGTCCCAGTGCTATAGCGCCGCCGTTTACGTTAAGTACGTCATTGCTAAAGCCAAGATCATGCTGAACAGCCACTGACTGAGCTGCAAAGGCTTCGTTTGCTTCTATAAGATCAAAATCACCGATGGAATATCCGGCTTTTTTCATAACCTTCTGAGTTGCTGCCACAGGGCCAATACCCATAATGCTGGGCTCAACACCGGCAAGCTCGCCTGCGATCCAGGTTCCAAGAGGCTTAACTCCAAGCGCCTTAGCCTTCTCTTCGCTCATTACGATAATAGCGGAGGCAGCATCATTTATACCTGATGAGTTGGCAGCTGTAACAACGCCTCCGTCCTTCTTGAAGGCTGGCTTAAGACCTGAGATTCCCTCTACTGTAACACCCTTACGAGGGCCTTCATCTGTATCAAAAATGATTGTTTCTTTCTTTTTCTTTATCTCTACAGGAACGATCTCTTCCTTGAATTTGCCTTCTGCAATAGCCTTCTCTGCCTTATTCTGAGACCAGGCTGCAAACTCGTCCAGCTGCTGTCTGGTGAGATGCCACTGCTCGGCGATATTCTCAGCTGTGATACCCATGTGATAACCGCCAAAAGCATCTGTAAGAGCGTCCTTTATCATTGCATCCTGAAGTTCTCCTGAGCCCATACGATATCCGTATCTGCCCTGCTGCATAAGATAAGGAGCCATAGACATATTTTCCATTCCGCCTGCAACGATGATATCTGCATCACCCATACCGATAAGCTTTGCTGCCAGGTTTACACAGTGAAGTCCTGATCCGCAAAGTACATTTATAGTGGTAGCAGGTACCTCTACAGGAATACCTGCGTTGATTGCTGACTGCCTTGCGGGATTCTGTCCAAGTCCGGCCTGGATAACGCATCCCATATATACTTCATCAACCTGCGACGGTTCCACTCCTGCTCTCTTAAGCGCTTCCTTTATTACGATTGCTCCAAGCGCCGGTGCGGGCGTAGTTGAAAGAGATCCTCCCATTGTTCCGATTGCTGTTCTGCAGGCACCTGCAAGTACTACTTTTCTAGCCATATCTTTTCCTCCAACAAAACTATAGTGAAATTATTGTTACGCGCCTTACTTTACAGTCAAAGTAACATGCGCACAGCTATACATATATATTTTAACATTACTGATAAACACCCTCAACGTATTTAAGATAATTTTTAGTATTTCAAAAAATCCGCCCAGAATCAGGGCGGATTAACTATTATTATCGAAATATTGTCAACGCAAACCGCCAACACTAAGAGGAAGCTCAAGGCCGTGAGCCTCTAATAATTCCTTATCCATCAGAATCTTACTGCTTCTTCCGTCGGCGATGATCCTGCCATCGTCCAGAAGCACGCATCTTTCGCAAGTGTCCAGGATAAAATCAAGATCGTGGGAGGTGATAAGCTTAAGAGAATTAATCTCATTAAGGATTTTTATAAGATTCCTTC
>JAEEGI010014947.1_pt1 | contig 16245 bp, 20 predicted proteins | sample 8958751 | NCBI WGS metagenome assembly JAEEGI01 (sample SAMN16246545, study PRJNA631951) | gut metagenome | biome: gut microbiome; feature: rumen; material: KS-attached | host: Bos | place: Iran: Karaj | collected 2018-10
TTCCAGTTTGCTCTTCTTTTATCTCTATGGCTTTTGGATGATTTGTTCTTAGGACAAATAGACATATCTTTACACCTCCAATTCCCTGTATCTTTTTTATTCGTACGTTAAAGAGTATACAGTTTGATAATAACTTTGTCAACAAAAAAGTTAATAATAAAGAATTTCTTGATTTTGCGCGCTTTTTTTAGTATATTTAGAGTTGAATTTTTATGGACATATGTATTGTATGAGAGGGTAAAAAATGGGCGATTTTGTAAAGGTTGCACTTGATGCGCACGGCGGAGACAATGCTCCCAAAGAAGTAGTTAAAGGAGCTCTTGCGGCTGTTAAGGAAAACGAAAATATTTTCATATATTTGGTGGGCGTTGAAGATCTTATAAATAAGGAACTTGAAGGTGTCGAATATGATAAGGAAAGAATTGCGATTGTCGATGCGCCCGAAATAATTGCGATGGGAGAAGCTCCCGTTGCCGCAATCAGAAGAAAAAAGAATTCTTCCATAGTAATGGGAATGAAAATGGTTAAGGATAAAGAAGCCGATGCTTTTGTTTCATGCGGAAGTACCGGTGCGGTTTTGGTCGGAGGCCAGGTAATAGTCGGTCGAATCAAAGGCGTCGAAAGACCCCCTCTTGCTCCTCTTATTCCGACAGCCAAAGGCTTTTCGCTTCTTATCGACTGCGGAGCCAATGTTGATTCAAAACCTTCGAACCTCGTGCAATTTGCCAAAATGGGTTCGATATACATGCAAAAGATGATGGGTGTCGAAAATCCCACCGTTGGACTTGTAAATATAGGAACGGAAGAGGAAAAGGGAAATGCTTTGGTTAAAGATACATATCCTCTTTTAAAGAACTGCCCCGAGATCAATTTTATCGGAAGCGTTGAAGCAAGGGATATTCCCGAGGGCTTATGCGATGTTATAGTTTGCGATGCTTTTGTCGGAAATGTCATCATTAAGCTTTATGAAGGTCTCGGTGCTACTCTTATCGGTAAAATAAAGGAGTCCATGCTTTCAAATACAAGAAGCAAAATGGGAGCGGCTCTCGTTAAACCTGCACTTAAACAGACACTTAAAAAATTCTCCGCTTCAGAATACGGCGGAGCTCCAATGCTTGGATTAAACGGCCTTGTTATCAAAGGCCACGGCAATTCAAAGGCTACGGAGATTAAACACGCCCTTGAACAATGCATTAAATATCACGAGAGCGGTATGCTTGAAATTCTGAGTGAAAGCTTTGCCCTTACTCAGATACAGGAGGATTAGGCAAAATAATGGTACTTGATGTTTTAAAAGAACAGATTGTTGAAATATTAAATGTCGACAAGAACGAAATTACCGAAAAAACGACTTTTATAGGCGATCTTTGCGCTGATTCTCTCGATGTATATCAGATTATTGTCGGTGTTGAAGACGCATTGGATATTTCACTTGAAGGCGAAGACGTGGAAACCATCCAAAATGTCGGAGAAGCCGTTTTATTAATAGAAAAGGTAATGGCAAACAAATGAATTTAGACGAACATTTGGAAGAATTACAGGAACTCATAGGCTTGAAGTTTGCCGACTGTGCCAATTTAAGAAGCGCAATTTCACATTCTTCATATGTTAATGAGTTAAAAGTTAATAAATGGGAAGATTATGAAAGACTTGAATTTTTGGGAGACGCCGTTCTTGAAATCGTATCCAGCGACTTTCTTTACAGACATCATCCCGATATGCCGGAAGGCGAGTTGTCCAAACTCAGGGCTTCGCTCGTATGCGAACCTTCGCTTGCTTTTACGGCCAAAAGAATGAATCTTTCCAAATTTGTGCTTCTCGGAAAAGGAGAAGACGCAAGCGGCGGAAGAAACAGAAATTCCATTCTCTCCGATGTATTCGAAGCGATAATCGGAGCCGTATATCTTGAATTCGGATATATGGAAGCCAAGAATTATATCGAAAAGTTTCTTTTAAACGATATTTCCGAGAATCAGCTTTTTGTCGATTCGAAAAGCCGCATGCAGATATACGTTCAATCCAAGGACAATATGTCTCTTGAATATAAAGTCATTGACGAACAGGGTCCGGATCATGACAAACATTTTATCGTGGGTCTTTATATCAATGACGAACTCATCTGTTCGGGAGAAGGACATAACAAAAAAGAAGCCGAACAGCTCGCCGCTTACAACGGCATAAAGATTTTGACAAAGGAAGATTAAAATGTATTTAAAAAGCATTGAAGTTCAGGGCTTCAAGTCTTTTGCAAATAAAATCTCGTTTGAATTCAACAACGGAATCACCGGCATTGTAGGTCCCAACGGTTCCGGAAAGAGTAATGTTGCGGACGCCGTAAGATGGGTTTTGGGCGAACAACGTATCAAACAGTTAAGAGGGGCATCCATGCAGGATGTCATTTTTTCGGGTACGCAGTTAAGAAAACCCGTAGGAAGCGCCTATGTTGCGATTACTCTCGACAATTCCGATCATGCGCTTGCCATAGATTTTGATGAAGTTACTGTCGCAAGAAGAATTTACCGTTCGGGTGAATCCGAATATCTTATAAACGATACCGTTTGCCGTCTTAAAGACGTTAATGAACTTTTCTACGATACCGGTATCGGCAAAGAAGGTTATTCCATCATCGGACAGGGCCAGATTGACAAGATTTTAAGTTCCAAGCCCGAAGACAGAAGAGAACTTTTTGACGAAGCTGCGGGTATTGTAAAATATAAAAGAAGAAAAGTAGAAGCGCTTAAGAAACTCGAAAACGAGAGAGCGAATCTTTTGCGCGTTACCGATATTTTATCCGAACTGGACCGTCAGATCGGACCTCTTGAAAAGCAGTCCGAAAAAGCAAAGATTTATCTTTCGAAAAAAGAAGAATTAAAGAAATACGACGTAAACGTATTCCTGCTTGATTCGGCGCAGATCGACAAGAAAATCACCGAACTTATCGAAAAAGAAAAGATTGCCGAAAACGACTTTGAAGAAGCAAGAATTCTCGGCGAAAAACTCAAAAGAGATTACGAAGAAGTCGAGAATATTCTTTCTCATCTCGAAGAAGAAATAGAATCCAACCGTTCAAAGCTCGCCGACACCGATGTCATGAGAGAAAAACTCGAAGGCGAGATAAAATTAATCAACGAACAGATTTCCTCCGCTACGGACAATATGGAACATTACGAGTCGAGAATCAAAAATCTCGACGATATGATTGCGTCCAAAAACGAGGAAATCAACAAAGTCGTAGAATTAAAAACCGAAATCGATAAGGAGATCGAAGAAAAAGAGATTTCCAACAATGCCGCGCTTAAAGATCTTACCGATGTCGAATTAATGATTGAAACCGTTTCGTCATACATCGATAAGGGAAATTCCTATATTATCGAACTTTTAAACGAAAGAGCCGGAATCAAAGCGGATATTTCGGGTATCGAAAGCAATATTTCTCAAAAGAATATCCGTATTTCCGAAATTAACGCCAAACTTCTTGCCGCAAAATCCGTAGAGGAAAAGCACAACCGGGAAGTTAAGAAATTCGAAGACGAATTCCAAAAAATTACCGAAGAAATATCCGCAATCAACCAAAAGAGCAAGGATTTGGACGCAAAAGTCGCTTCTTTTCATGACGAACTTGCTAATTGCGACGATAAATTAAAAGAAGTTCAGCAAAAATACCATCAGGAAAAATCCAAACTCGAAACCGTAAGCAATATTTTCGAGCGTTACGACGGTTTTAATTCTTCCATTAAAAGAGTAATGGATGAAAAGAAATCCGATAATAGAATAATCGGTGTAGTCGCAGACATTATCAAAGTCGAAGAAAAATATGAAACCGCCATCGAAATAGCTTTAGGCGGAAATATTCAGAATATCGTAACAAAGGACGAGGACTGCGCCAAAAAACTTATTGAAATATTAAAGAGAGAGAAAGCCGGAAGAGCGACGTTCCTTCCGCTTACATCGATAACCAATCCGCAGGAATTCAAACAAAGCGAATCCCTTAACGAAAAAGGCGTAATCGGCAAAGCAGACGAAATCGTAGAAATTGCTGACGAATACAAGGACGTAGCAAGAACTCTGCTCGGGCGAATCCTTGTTGTCGACAATGTGGACAATGCTTTGAAAATCGCCAAAAAATACGAATACGGCATCAGAATGGTAACCGTCGAAGGAGAAATGATTATTCCGGGCGGCGGAATCAGCGGCGGAAATTTTAAGAACAATTCGAATCTTTTGGGAAGAAGAAGAGAAATCGAAGAACTCGAAAAGAAAGTCAAGGAACTCTTTGACGAGCAGCAAAAGATACTTTCCGAAATCGAAGAAATAAAGAAAAACAGAAACGAAGTCCGTACTCAGATTATCAAAAACAAAGACGATCTTCAGGATGCTTTCATAAGACAGAATTCGGCAAGAATCAATTGCGAAAACGCAAAGGAAAAAATGGGCTCCACCATGTCCGATTTCGATGCGTTAAAAGAAGAAGCCGCAATGATTTCGCTCGATTTGGAATCACTTGACAAGCAAAAGAAGGATAAAGAGAAATTATTCGACGACTCCCTTCAAAACGAAGAAAAAGAGAAAAAATCCATCGATGAAAAGCAAAAAGAACTTGCTTCTTTGAAAATCGAAGAAAACGATAAAACCAAGATTGTCAACGATTCGAGACTGGTAATGGAAAAACTTTACCAGAAACAGGAATTCGAACAATCGAATTTAAACAGAATAAAAGAAGAAACCGACAGATATATCAGGGAAAAAGAAGAAGTTGTCAATTCGAGAAATTTAACAGACAAAGAAATCGAAGTTAAAAAAGAAAATCTCGAACAAATAAAGGAAACGATAAAGGCAAGCTTTACTTCTCAAAGCGAATCCGAGAAAAAATTAAATGAAGATATCGCAAGAAAAGAAGATCTTATTTCAAAGAGAAAGAAATATTTCGAAGAAAGAGATGCCGTTACCGAAAAGATAAGCAACTTCGACAAAGAACTTTTCAGACTTAAAACGGCAAGAGAAAAACAGCAGGAGAATCTTGCTTCGTTCTCGTCGTATATCTGGCAGGAATACGACATTACGCTCCAGGATGCCAAGAATCTTCGTGACGAAAGTCTTAACAATCTCTCCGAAATGAAAAAGAGAGTTCATTCTTTAAGGGACGAAATCAAGAAACTCGGAGATGTTAACGTAAACGCAATAGAAGAATACAAGGAAGTATTCGAAAGACATTCGTTTTTAAGCGCACAGCACAGCGATTTGCTTGATGCCGAAAAAGAACTGGTTAAAATTATCGAAGAACTCGATATTGCAATGAGAAATCAGTTTAAAGAACAGTTCGGAAGGATTTCCACCGAGTTTGACAAAGTTTTCAGAGAACTTTTCGGAGGCGGTAAAGCCGAACTGGAACTTTTGGACGAAGAGGATATTCTCGAAGCGGGAATCAAAATCATCGCACAGCCGCCCGGAAAGAAATTACAGAATATGATGCAGCTCTCCGGCGGCGAAAAAGCGTTAACCGCAATTTCGTTGCTTTTTGCCATTCAGAATCTTAAGCCTTCGCCTTTCTGCCTGCTTGACGAAATCGAAGCCGCACTTGATGAAAGCAATGTGGACAGATTCGCCAAATATCTTTTGAAAATGACGAAGAATACTCAATTTATCGTTATTACGCACAGAAGAGGAACGATGAAACAGGCTGACAGACTGTACGGCATTACGATGCAGGAAAAAGGTGTTTCAGCACTCGTTGGCGTCGATCTTGTAGACAAATTACTTGAAAAAGAAGAAAACAAAAACAAACAAAAATAATGGAAAAAGAAAAAGCAGGATTTTTCAGCAAATTAAAAAGCGGTCTTAACAAAACAAGAATCAATTTACTTGACGGTTTGGATTCCGTTTTCCACGGTTTTTCGGAAATCGACGATGATTTCTACGAAGAACTCGAGGAAGTTCTTGTTATGGCTGATATCGGCATAACAACCACCGGAGAAATAATCGAAGAGATAAAGACTCTTGTTAAGGTCGAACATATCAAAAATCCCAACGACTGCAGGGACTACCTTATCGAACTTCTTTCGAAGAGGCTTGATATCGAAGAAGATCAATACAAATTCGAACAGGAAAAATCTATTATTTTCGTCATCGGCGTAAACGGTGTCGGAAAGACGACAACAATCGGCAAACTTGCTTATAATTTCAAGCAGGATGACAAGAAAGTTCTTATTGCGGCAGCCGATACTTTCAGGGCTGCAGCTACAGAACAGCTTGAAAGCTGGGCCGAAAGAGTCGGCGTTTCGATGGTAGGTTCAAAGGAAGGCACGGATCCCGCAAGCGTAATATATGATGCGCTTCAGTCGGCCAGAGCCAAGGATGTCGATATTCTTTTATGCGATACAGCCGGAAGACTTCATAACAAAAAGAACCTCATGGAAGAATTAAAAAAGATGAATCGTATTATCGACAGGGAATTTCCCGGAATCCATCGCGAAAATTTCCTGGTGCTCGATGCTTCCACGGGTCAGAATGCTCTTAACCAGGCAAAGGAATTTAAGGAGGCCTGCGATATTACGGGTATCGTTTTAACTAAAATGGACGGAACGGCAAAGGGCGGAATCGCCATAGCCATCTGGCAGGAACTCGGTATTCCCGTTAAATACATAGGTGTCGGCGAAGGAATCGAAGATTTGCAAAAATTCGATCCGAAATCCTTTGTTTCCGCAATCTTTGATGCGGAATAAATGGATTATTCAACAAATTAATCATTCCCAAACGCTTATTTTGAAATATTTTTAGGGTGTCAAGTAAAAAGTCTTGACACCCCTTTTGGTTTTTGTTATATTTAGTAGGCTGGTTTTAAATATGGGCTGTTTTTATGGATAAGATAGTAGAACGTTCATTGCTTTTTGATATATACGGCAATCTTCTTACCGAACATCAGAGGAAAATATACTCCGATGTGGTAAACAATGATTATTCCTTGTCGGAAATCGGCGAAGAAATGGGCATTTCCAGACAGGGGGTGCATGATGCCGTCAAAAGAATCGATAAAATTTTAAACGATTACGAGGACAAACTTCATTTTGCGAGTTCCTTTGAAAACAATCAAAAGATTATCGATGAAATCAAAGACGAATTGAAGAAACTTTCCGATTCGGGCGTTGACTGCAGACGAATCGTTGAATTGACCGATAAACTTTCAGAGGATTTGTAATGGCTTTTGAAAATTTAACCGAAAAGCTGACAAAAGTATTTAAGAATCTTCGATCGAAGGGAAGACTTACCGAAGAAGATGTAAAGCTTGCCTTAAAAGAAGTTAAACTTGCGCTTTTGGAAGCGGACGTAAACTATAAAGTAGTTAAGAATTTTATAAAATCCGTCGAGGAAAGAGCCGTAGGAAGCGAAGTGCTCGAAGGACTCAATCCCGGTCAGGCGGTTATAAAGATCGTAAACGAAGAACTGACATCTGTTTTGGGTTCCGAAACGGTTGAACTTCAGTTTGAACCCGGTCAGGCCGTTACCGTAATAATGCTTTGCGGTCTTCAGGGTGCAGGTAAAACAACCACGGCTGCCAAACTTGCCGGCAAATTCATTCAAAAAGGTAAGAAGCCGCTGCTTGTGGCGCTTGACGTATATCGTCCCGCAGCTATCAAACAGCTTGAAATAAACGGTGAAAAACAGGGTGTTGACGTTTTCTCGATGGGAGACAAGGTTAAACCCGTCGAAATTGCGAAAGCAAGTATAGAACACGCCAAAGAAAACAAAGAAAACGTAATTATCTTCGATACCGCAGGCCGTCTTCAGATTGACGACGATTTAATGAAGGAACTCGAGGATATAAAAAAAGAAGTTACCGTTCACAAGACAATACTTGTTGTCGATGCCATGATCGGTCAGGATTCCGTAAATGTTGCAAAAGATTTCAATGAAAAAATCGGAATCGACGGATTGATCTTAAGTAAAATGGACGGCGATACAAGAGGCGGTGCGGCTCTTTCGATCAAAGCCGTAACGGGTGTTCCCATTCTTTATGTAGGTATGGGCGAAAAATTATCCGACCTCGAACAGTTTTATCCCGACAGAATGGCCAACAGAATACTCGGCATGGGAGACGTTCTTACTCTTATCGACAAGGTTATGCAGGAAACCGAAGAAGTTGACAAAGAGAAAGAAAAAGACATGATGAGCCGTCTGAAAAAGGGTAAATTCGATTTTAACGATTACCTTGAAAGCATGAATCAGATGAAAAAGATGGGCGGCCTTTCATCAATGCTTGGACTTATGCCGAATCTGGGAGTTTCCAGGGAAGATTTGGAAGGTGCCATCGACGACAAACAGATGAAACAGATGGAAGCAATCGTTTTGTCGATGACCAAAAAAGAAAGAAGCAATCCTAAAATATTGAATCCGCAAAGAAAACACAGAATCGCAAAAGGTGCGGGCGTGGATATTTCGGTTGTAAACCGTTTCATCAAGCAGTTCGAACAGACGCAGAAGATGATGAAACAGATGCCTTCTCTTATGGGCGGCAAAAAAAGAGGTCCCTTCGGGGGCTTTGGCGGATTTAAGATGCCTTTTTAAAGTCAACAACTTCTTTTAGGAGTTTTGAATAAATATCTATTAAAATAAATAATTTTTTATGGAGGACTAAACAATGTCAGTAAAAATCAGATTAAGCAGAATGGGTTATAAAAGAAATCCTATTTACAGAATCGTAGTTTCCGATTCAAGAACCGCAAGAAACGGCGGATGCATCGAAGAAATCGGTACATACGATCCCAACAAGAATCCCTCTGAATTCAAAGTAAACGAAGAAGCTGCAAAGAAATGGCTCAAGAACGGTGCTCAGCCTACGGAAACGGTTGCAAAGATCTTCAAGATTGCAGGTATCGAAAAATAATAGAGTGATTCACAGGGAGGCTTATCGTGAAGGAATTAGTAGAAACTATTGCCAAAGCCCTTGTAGATCATCCTGAAGAAGTGACTGTAACTGAAAAAGCAGACGGTAAGAATATAGAGATTAATCTTCATGTCGCACCCGGCGATATGGGTAAAGTAATCGGTAAACAGGGCAGAATAGCCAAGGCAATAAGAATTGTTGTCAAGGCTGCATCTGTTAAGGATGATTTACAGGTAGACGTAAAAATTGACGAATGATTAATCTTCTTCGATTATCGTGATTTCGAGATAATCAAAGTCGATTGATTCTATGAAAGAATCCTTCGAAAAACGTGTTTTTGAAACCGATTTAAACTCCGATATGTTTTTATCAAGCCATATCGGAACGGACAGATCGAATTTTTCACATGCTTTTTCGAGGGACGAAAGAACTTTATGGGTTCTGGTTTCGTTTCTGTCATCCGTTATTGTTATATCTTTTACGAGATGATTGTCTTTGATTTCCTTAATCCAGAGTTTAAACATAAATAACCTCAGTTTTTCATTTGATTTTCAACGAGAATCATTTTAACACAAAAACTTTCGTTTGAACAAATGTTTGAATAATTTTAAAATGTTTCGATTATTGCTTGAAATGATTGAAAAAATGTGGTAATTTATTATAGTTGCGTGTAAAGAGATGGTCCGCTGAGCTTTTAAAGACTTAAGAACATCCGATGAAAACAAAAGGAGAAATACAATGAGCGAAATTATTAAAGAGATTGAAAATGCTCAGTTAAAAGAGAGCGTACCCGCTTTCGAAGTCGGCGATACCGTTAAGGTACACAACAGAATTCAGGAAGGTAACAAATCCAGAATTCAGATCTTCGAAGGAACAGTAATTAAGATTCAGGGCGGTTCCAATCGTCAGACATTTACCGTTCGTAAGATTTCTAACGGTTGCGGCGTTGAGAAAACATGGCCCATTCATTCACCTAACGTAGCAGACGTTGAAGTTGTACGTAAAGGTAAGATCAGAAGAGCTAAACTTTTCTACTTAAGAGACAGAGTCGGAAAGAAAGCAAAAGTAAAAGAGAAAATCTGATTTTCAAGGCAGGATTTGATTCCTGCCTTTTTTATTGCTTTTGAATGTTTGAATAAAAGGACGGTTTATAGTATAATAAAATGCGTTTTTATACAAGGAAATTATCGGCATGAAGAAGAAAAAAGGACTTACGTTCATCAAAAAAGAAAAGAAAGTCAAACCCCATCACTTTACGGGATTTTTTAAAATGCTGTTTTGGATGGCGGCTGTTTCTTTTATTGCCTTTGTAATTATACTGATCTTCGGAACAAAGAGTGCCGTCATAGGCGAAGGAATGTTTCCTAAATATTCAAACGGTCAGGAAGTCTTGATTAACAAAAGCGCGTATTTGCTTTTAAAACCGAAGGTCGGAGATATTATAGCCTTTTATCCGAACGGCAACAAAAAATCATATTTGTATATAAAAAGGGTTGTTGCGACATATCCCGACACGGTAATAATCAAAAACGGAAGACTTTACGTCAACGACGAATTGTACAAAGACGAAGAGCATTATGAAAAAATGGAATTTGCCGGTCTTGCGGAAAATCCGATTAAGCTTGAAAAAGGCGAATATTTTGTTCTGGGCGACAACCGAAACGATTCGGAAGATTCGAGATACGGAAATATAGGACCCGTCAGTCAGGATGATATAGTTGGAAGAGTCTGGTTTCATTTGAAGCATGGCGACAATAAAGGCGGCTTTAATTAATAATGGGAGAAATCCGAAATGAGCGATAACAAAACCAATATAAACTGGTATCCCGGTCATATGACGAAGGCCGTCAGAATGATGGAAGAAAACATTAAACTCGTTGACATGGTTATCGAAATTATCGATGCCAGGGCACCCTTATCGTCAAGAAACCCCGATATTGACAAACTTGCCTTAAATAAATACAGACTTGTATTGATGAACAAATCCGATATGGCGGATAAAACGGATAACGAGAAATGGATTAAATATTTCGAGGATAAAAACATTCACTGCGTTTTGACCAATTCAAGATCCGCAACAGACGTTAAAAATCTCGATAAAACAATTAAGGAAATCTGCAGGGAAAAAATCGAAAGAGACAGAAAAAGAGGCATTTTAAAAAGAACTATTAAATGCATGATAGTCGGAATTCCCAATGTCGGCAAATCGACATTTATAAATTCTTTGTCGGGAAAAGCCAAAGCCGTGACCGGCAATAAACCCGGGGTCACAAAGGGCAAGCAGTGGATTAACGTAAAAAACGAATTTGAACTTTTGGATACACCCGGTATTTTGTGGCCTAAAATCGATGACGAAAGAACAGGCGTAATACTTGCTCTTATAGGTTCGGTTAAAGATGACATTTTGCCTTTTGAAGAGCTTGCTTATCATCTTATAAAGCTTTTAAAAGACAAATATCCCGGGCTTATAAAAGATAAATTCGAAATAGACGAAAATCTTGAAGCTGTCGATATATTAAGGGAATACTGCGCAAAGAGAAATCTTGTCAAAACGGGAAGCGAAATCGATATCCAAAGAGGCGCCAAAATGATTACCGACGAATTCAGAAACAACAAACTTGGATATCTGACTTTGGACACTATACCCGAATAATAATTTTTGGAGCCGAAAATGAACGATACACTTAAAGAAATTTTAAAAACAAGCATATATTTTCTTCTTCTTTTGCTTACAGCTTTATTCATAGTTACTTTTATCGGTCAAAGAACAATTGTTGACGGTAAAAGCATGGAAAACACTTTGTTTCACAAAGATAATCTTATCGTGGATAAAATATCCTATCGATTTAACGATCCCCAGAGATTCGATGTTATTGTTTTCCCCTACGATAAGGGTTCGAGAAATTATTTTATCAAAAGAATCATCGGACTTCCCGGAGAAACCGTTTATATCGACGATGACGGAAATATATTCATAAACGGCGAAAAACTCGAGGAAAATTACGGTAAAGAAGTTATAAGAGACCCAGGAATCGCCTGCGAGAACATTAAACTCGGCGATGACGAATATTTTGTTTTGGGCGATAACAGAAACGAATCGTTCGATTCGAGATATTACGAAGTCGGAAATATCAAAAGAAAAGAAATAACAGGCAGAGCATGGCTTAGGATATATCCTTTTAAGAAAATTGGTTTCATTAAACACGGCAATAAAAAATAAGGATTGATTATGAGAGAATTAAAAGGCGAAAAGCTTTTGGCTGAGCAGTTAAGAATCGAAAATTTAAAAAAATACGAAAAAAAATACTCTGATTTGGGTAATGTCTGCGGTATAGACGAAGTGGGAAGAGGCCCTTTTGCGGGACCCGTTGTGGCTTGTGCCGTAATTCTTCCCAAAGATTGTTCGATTCTTTATATTAATGATTCCAAAAAATTGTCCGAAAAAAGAAGAGAGGAATTATATGAAATAATTACCCGTGAAGCCGTTTCTTTCGGAATCGGCATAAGGGATAACAAAAGAATAGACGAAATCAATATTCTCGAGGCCACTTATGAAGCCATGAGGGATGCGATAAACTCTCTTTCTGTAAAACCCGATGTTTTGTTAAACGATGCGGTTACAATCCCGGGTGTTGACATTAAGCAGGTTCCGATTATAAAAGGCGATGCAAAAAGCATATCGATCGGAGCTGCTTCGATAGTCGCCAAAGTCACAAGGGATCGAATGATGGCGGAATTCGACAAAATTTATCCCGGTTATGATTTTGCAAAGAATAAAGGGTACGGAACCGCAGCGCATATAGAAGGCTTAAGGAAACTCGGACCCTGCGATATTCACAGATTCTCGTTTATTCATAATTATATTTAATAAATCAGAGGTTTTTCGTGGACAATATCAATAACTCCTATATGAATATCTCGTCTGTTGCAAATGCCGGCAGAGTCGAGCCTCAAAGAGAGGGGATAAGCCTTGACAAAGCAGGGCTTGATATGCTTCGCGAAATGTCTTCGGGAGATACGTTCAGGGGCCAGATTGTCGATATTTCCCAAAATACAGCCACCATTCTTGTCGGAGAAGATGCAAGGATTACTGCAAATATCGATCCGAACATCAATTTAAGCGTCGGACAAAGCGTCCTTTTCGAAGTTAATTCCGATTCGGACAATCTTGTTTCGCTTCGTACTTTATTCACCAATATAGCAAATGAAAATATAGCAAACAATGCGCTTAACCAGGCCAATATTCCGATTAATGCCACTTCACTTGCGCTTGTTTCCACGTTAATGGAAGAGGGAATGAGCATCGATAAGGATTCTCTTGCCCTTTTATACAGAAACATCGTATCAAACCCCGAAATTCAGGCCAATGAAATAATAAGAATGAAACAAATCGGATTGGAACTCAATTCGGAAAACATTGCCAAATTCGATGCCGTATATAATTTCGAAAACAAGATTTCCGATTCGATTAATACGTTGATTAATCAAATACCGCTTGAACTTGCCGCAAAAGCTGATTCGGATTTATCTTCCGCAATCAATCTTGCGATGGATTTTATCGATGCTTCGACGGAAGGCGAAACGCAGGTTTCGATTTCGCTCGGCGATTCCGCGCTTCAGGATAAAGGACTTTTAAACGGCAAAGAAGGCGAACTTCTTGGCGAAAACAAAGAACAGATAAGCGAGAACGCCAAATCGGAAGATGCTTTTAAATCTTCTCCCGAAATCGTAAAAAACATTATTTCCGAAATGGAAGAGGATTCGATCGTATCAAAGGGCGATCTTGAAGCCATAAAAGGCAATTTGTCGAGTGTCGAATTAAGCGAACAGATTACGCTTACCAACAAGGATATCGACAATCTTTACAATCTGATAAGCAAGGACAACCAATTCGGAAACGAGATTTTAAACAAACTCACAAACGGCGAGAGAATCGATCTCGAAGAGATGTTAAGAACCTTCGAATCGGTTTTAAAAGATGAAAACATATCGGATGAACTTAAAAAAGATTTGATCAAATCCGATCTCTTCAAAAATGCTCTTACCGATAAATTCTCCGAAAAATGGCTTCTTGAACCGAATGAAATAAAAGATTCCAATTCTCTTTCGGAGCATTATTCAAAGGTCATGGAAAATACCGATAAGATTATCGAATCCATGCAAAATACTTTCAAAGGAAGCGACAATCTTACTCAGGCCGTTAACGGTTTCAGGGAAAACATTCAGTTTTTGCAGACATTGAACGATTTGACTCCCTATGTTCAGCTTCCCGTATTGTTAAACAACCGGTCCAATACCGGAGATTTGTATGTTTACGCAAACAAAAAGAATCTGTTGGCAAATCCCGACAATATATCAGCTGTTTTAAGACTTGACATGAAAAACCTCGGAAGAGTTGAAGTGTATGTAAAACTTAATTCTTCAAAGAACCTTTCGACTGATTTTACGCTTCCGAACGAAGAAACGCTTTTGTTTATCGAAAAACATATAGATTTGTTAAACGAAAAACTCGAGAAATTGGGCTTTAAAGTTACCAATTCTTTTAATACCAAAAAGACTTCGCCGGATATTCTTCTTGAAGAAGATACTCCCGACAAGAAAGATACAATCGGATTTTACAGATTTGATGTAAGAGCTTAGGTTATGGAAAGAAAGAAAATAAGACATGCCATTGCGCTCGAATACGACCCGAACGACGACAGTGCGCCCAAAGTTGTGGCAAGCGGTCAGGGTGCCGTGGCGGATAAGATAATTGAAAAAGCAAAGGAAAACAAGGTTCCGGTTCATAAGGACTCGAAACTTGCCGATACTTTGTCGAGACTTGAAATCGGACAGGAAATTCCTCCCGAACTTTATGAAGTTGTTGCGGAAATTCTTGTCTTTGTGGATGCCATGGATAAAATCAGGGCAAAACAAAAATAAAAGGAGAGCGTTATAAACAAAAGACTTACAGGGGGCGGATACGAAAAGGAAGCCGCCTCTTTTTTAAAGAAACAAAACGTAATAATTCTTGAGATGAATTTTTCCTGCAGATTGGGAGAAATAGATATTGTATGCAAGGATGGGGAGTGCCTTGTTTTCGCAGAGGTAAAATACAGGAAATCATCGGAATACGGTCGGGCCGCAGAGGCTGTGGATTACAAAAAAATGAAGAAAATATGCAAAGTCAGCGATTATTACAGATTGATTCATAAAATTGACGAAAATACCGAAATGCGATTTGACGTAATAGCGGTGGATAACGGAAATATCGAATGGATCAAAAACGCCTTCGAATATGTTATTTAAAACAATTGATAAAAAAAGCAATAAAAAAACCCGAATGTCTTTGGCGTTCGGGTTTTATTCTTCGTATAATTTGAATGCTTTTCTAAGGAAATTGTCCATTTGCTCGTCCGAAATGATTTCTTTGTAATTCGGTTCGACTTCGTTTTTTGTTCTGGATACGATTTTGTCTTCTTTTGCGGATTTTAAAGAGAAATCGTCAAGCTTTTCAACTTTCGGGTTTAAAACCACGGGATTGGAAGTATATTTGGAGTATGAAGAACCGAGTGCAAACTCTTTTCCGTTTATGGAGAGAGCAACACTTGCTTCGTCTTTTTGAGCTTTAACGATGTCGGGCTTTAAATCACGGCTTTCGACGGATTTAATCGACTCGCTCGAATACTTAGAATATATATTCATTTGTGAACTTAATTCATAAGCGCCGATTCTCATATTTTTATTCCTCTAATTTATATATCGTAAATTATAGCACAATGTTTAGTAAAAGAAAGTATTTATTGACACATATTTTGTTAACACTTAAAATATTAACATACGGAGGGTTGCTGCATATGAATGACAGAAGAAAGTCCAAAAGAATAGAATTGGATGCCAAATTATTTGTAAAAAGACTCGATCAGAGCGAGCCCTTTGAAATTACGATAGATGTATTTGATGTATCGACTTCGGGCATCGGATTTACATGCGATGAAGCTTTGACGATAGGTGCGGTTTACGATGCGGATCTGACTCTTTGGAACAAAGATGTTATCCATGCTTTTATCGAAATTGTCAGAATCATGAAATCCGATTCGACATTCCAGTACGGCGGTATTTTTATCGGTATGCCCGAGATGGACATGAAGCGAATCGAGATTTACGATACCGTAAATACATACTCCAATAAAGCTTAATGACGTTAAATTGTAATATTTAACAAAAATGCGGAATTTAATCGTATTTTTTGTACAAAAGTCATATTAAAGATTGTATATTCAACCCTTATTTAGTAAAATATACTAAGTGGGGTTGATTTTTTATTAAGGGGATTTTCTTATTTTAACTCCAAAATAAACTTCGTAGGTTACAACAGTAATATTTAC
>JAEEGI010014948.1_pt1 | contig 16243 bp, 8 predicted proteins | sample 8958751 | NCBI WGS metagenome assembly JAEEGI01 (sample SAMN16246545, study PRJNA631951) | gut metagenome | biome: gut microbiome; feature: rumen; material: KS-attached | host: Bos | place: Iran: Karaj | collected 2018-10
CTTTTCTTCAATATTTTCTTCTTTTTTTTCTTCTTCTTTAATATCTTCATCTTTTTTTTCTTCAGTATTTTCTTCTTTTTTTTCTTCTTCTTTAATAGTTTCATTTTTCTTCTCTTCGCCTTTAAAATTTTCATCATTCTTATTTTCCAAACTTTTATTATTATTATTAAGTATATTCTCATTGGTTTTTTCTTGAACAATTTCTCCTTCTAAATTATCTTTTTTTTCATTATTTTCTTCATGAGTAATTTCATCATTATCAAAAAAAGGGAATTCATGTAAAGCCCCATAAGCACCTTCAATTCCTAATTTAAAAGAAGGTTCACTTCCAATAATAGCACATTCTTTCCTACTTCCTTTTTTAATATTATAAATATAAAAATTACATTCTTTTCCTTTACAATTTTGAATGACCATAGATAAAACAGAAAGAGGATCAGACTCTTCTGAATTTAAACTAATAATTTGATGATCAATAGGTTGAACAGCAATAATATAATCATCTTCAGGAATTAAATGTAATTTTTCATCACCAAAACTATTTTTTTCAACATTTACTATATGTAAAACTTTCTTATGAGCTATTGACCAATTTTCAAATCTTACTGATCCTCCTAAAATTCCATCTTTTGAATTTTTTTCATTTGCATTTATTGTTAATACTCTTAAATTTCTTGTTTTTAACGAATATATTTTTAATAATAATTTTTTTCCTGCATTTGATGTTACCCAATCTAAGAAAGAAATTTTATTTTCTAACACGTCCATTGGAGGTATTATAAAATCTGATAATTCATTTATTCCATTATTATCTAATGGACCATTTTTTATTAAATGATAAATTCTATATCCTGAATTTAAAGGATCTTCAACATTTGAATCTGAATTTCCCATTTTTTTCAAATTTAAATATATTTCAAATAATTAATTTATTTCAATTGTTTTTTTATTTGTTTTTTTTATTTAATTTATTTTTTTTTTTAATTAATTATTTTTTAGATATGCCTCATACTTGGAGAATTCATCCTAGAAATTATGGTAAAGATGCAAGATATTGTAGAGTTTGTAGAAATACTCATGGATTGATTAGGAAATATGATATTAATATTTGTAGAAGATGTTTTAGAGAAAGAGCTACTTTGTTAGGCTTTACTCAGACAAGATAAATTTTTTAAAATTTTGTTGTTTTTTTGCTTTTATATTGGTTATTTTTGTGTTTTTTTGAAGTTATATAAGGTTTTTATTAAATATAGGGTTTTTCTACATATTTAAAATCTTAATACAAAGAGATTTTTTTGTTTTTTGATTTTTTTTTTATTTTTTAAAATAATCTCCTTTTTTTTCAAGAAATACTGTTTAATATATTATTCAATGTAAAATTTTATATTAATTGAATAGAAAAGAAAATAAATAACTTAATTAAAAAGGGAATATTTATCTAATCTAATTTTTCATCTATTTTTGCTAATAATTTTTTAAAATCTTCCAAAGTTTTCTTTTGATTTTCTTCATTTGGATCATCATATTTAATAGTAAAAGTACCAAAAGTAGGAGTTTGATTTAACAAACCAAAATTATTTGCAGAAGTATTATAAGTAAAAGAATTATTTAATAAATTACTTTGTACATTAGGTAAATTAAACATTGTATTATTATTTAACATCATACTTGAATTTAAATTATTATTAAAATTAGACATATTTTGAATTTTATTTTGAACTTCAATTTGGCTTTTTTCAGCTTCAATTTCTGTGATTTTATGTTTTAAATTTTTATTTTCTGATAATAATAGTTTTTCTTTATTTCTCATTTGCTTAGATAAATTTTTATATTTTTTTTCTAAACCTTCATATTTAGCATTATATTTAAATAATTTTTGTTCATAAATATTTTTTTGTTTATTTAATCTATCTTGATATAATTTAATTGATTCAGTGGCAATAGATAAACTATTAGTAAATTCTTTTTTTTCACTTTCTAATTGAGCTTTTTCTCTTATTAATTCATTTATTTTTGAATTATATCTTAATATATCATTTTGTTTTGCTTCCTCACACATTTCAATTTCATTAGATAATATATCTATTTTATTATTTAATTCAATATTATTTCTTTGTAATTGTTCAATTTCAGAATTTTTTTCATTTAATTCTATCTTATTATCTGATATTTCTTTATTATTTAATTCTATAGTATTTTGCATAATATATAATTCATTTTCTAATTCTTGTATTTTTTCCTTATATATATTTGTCTCACTAAATATTTTTTCATTATCATTTTTTAATTTTGATATTTCTTGTAAAAATATATTTTTATTTTCTTTTATTGTATTTTCTAATTCTTTAATATTTTTTTCATATTCTATATTTTTATCATTTAATTTTTTCATTTCTTTCTCTCTTTTAGTTAATTGAGATTGATGTTCAAAATCTTTATCATCTATTTTTCCTTGAAGAGAATCAATTTCCATTTTTTGATTTGAAAAATCATATTTTATTTTTTCATTTTCTATTCTATATTCATCTATTTGTTTAGTTAATTTAGATATTTCATCCATTAAATCATTTTTTATTTTACTTTCTTTTTCTTTATTTTGTTGATTTAATTTTTTTTCTTTTTCTATATATTCATTTTCAATTTCTTTTATTTGTTTTTGGTAAATTTCTATTGATTTAAAATTTGATTCATTTTTTTTATTTTTATTTTTTTCTTCTTCTAATTCATTTTCTAATTTTAATATTTTTTCTTTTAAACTTTCAATTTCTTTTTTAAAAGAAGAATTCTTTTCTTCTAATTTATTAAATTTATTTGTTGATGAATTAATAACAATTTGAAATTCTTTTAAAATACTTTCTTTAACTTTAAAAGCTTCTTGTAATTTTAAAAATTCATTTTTATAATGTTTAAGTTGTAAATCATATTCTTGATTAATTTTTGTAAGTTCAATAATTTTATTATTAGCTTCTTTCATTTTTTTATTTTGGATTTCAATATTTAAATTACTTTTCATTGACATATTATTTGAACTATTATTTCTATATAAAGATTTATTCTCTGGAACAGTATATGTAGGTTGATATTTTTCATCTTCAATATCTGAATCTGTTAAATTTGTTATTTCTTCATTTGAAACTTTTATATTATTTTCATTTATGTTTTCTTCTGATTCTTCTTGGGAATTTTCTTGATTAATGTTATTTTCTTCCTCCATTTAATATTATTTAAATATTTAAATTTATTTTTTCTTTGATTTGAAAAATTTGAATGTATGTAAAAAGAAAATTTAATAATTAATAAAAAAAAATTGTTTCTATAAAAAATTAGAATTATTTTGATTGGAAAAAATTATTTTATATTTTTCACTTCGAATAAATTCTATTTATTTTTTTGTATTAATTTTGAGAAAGAATAAATATATTTTTAATAATTTCTATAAAATTTAATAATTAAATATATTGGACCAAATTAATATTTTTAAAATAAGTCTTAAGATTGAATTCCAATATATTAGATTTTGATGTTAAATCTTTTTTTTGTTAATTTACTAATTATAAATACATTTTCCAAAATCTAATTTTCAGAAAAACAACTATAAATACTTATTTAAATATACTATATATATATTATTAAAAAAATAAAAAAAAATTCTTATATATAATAATAAATTTTACAAACGTTAAAAATAAATATATTTAAATAATAAATATTTTAAATGAAAACAAACGAAGATGAATTTGACAGTGAACAGGACATAGATGGTGACAGTATAATAAGTGAAACAAGTAAAGAAAGTTTAACAGATTCATCATCCCCATCAAATACATCTTTAATAACATCAATATCAAAGACTTTAAATTTAGTTTTAGAACAAAATAAAAATTTAAATGATTATAATCAAATTGTAATATCTCAAAGTAAAATGGTATTTAGTGCAAAATCAATTCCAAAAATTTCTTTATTAGATTATTTAAATCGTATTCAAACATATTGTAATATCGAATATTCAACTTTAATTTGTTCATTAATTTTTGTTGATAGAATATGTGAAATTGCAGGAATAACTTTAACTTATTATAATATTCATAGAATTTTATTTGCTTCTGTTTTAACTTCTATTAAATATAATGAAGATATATATTATGATAATAATTATTATGCTCAAGTTGCTGGTGTTAGATGTAAAGAATTAAATTTAATTGAATTTAGTTATTTGGAATTAATTGAATTTCAATTGTTTATTGAAGAAACACAATATTTAAAATATAAGAATTATTTAGAAAATAGTTTGGAATAACATTTATATATTTTTTTCTGTTTATATTATAAATGGAACTTATCTTAATGAAAAAAGCTATTGATAAAAATTTAAATAGTTTATTATTAATTAAAAATATATAATTATATAATGTATAAATTAAAAGAATTTTAAAAAAAAAAAATTTTTAAACTTTAAATAAAATTCTCAAAACTATTTAATAAAAACATTAATAATTATTTTCAGCATTAAAATCAATTCTATTACTTCCTTTATATCCTTTTGCAAAATTTAAATTACCACTTAAACCCCAAGTTCTCATAATAACATGTTCAAAGAATTCATCATCATCATAAAGAAGGGAAATATAATTATAAAAATCAAGAAAATCTTTTAAATAAACTTTATTATAATTAGAATTTTTATTTGGATTTAATAAATCAAAATGATAATCTAAAAAATCAATAAATTCAGAAAGAATTTCTTGTTCTGTTTTTTTCCCATTTAAAACATCAGGATGTCTTTTTGGATTATATGAAGCTCTAATATCTTCAATATCAATAAATCCTTTATTTTCAGTATCTAATTTTTCAAAAACTCTAACAATTAAATTTTTTCTAAAATCACTTAAATTTCCTGTAATTTCTTTAATAAAATTAATATAATTAATTTCTCCAGAGTTATCCTTATCAAATAAACTAAATATTCCTTTTATTTGATCATCACTAATAGGAAATCTATAATCATAAATATATTTTTGGAATTTTTGAAAGGAAATTTTATTTGAATTATTATCATCATTAATTAAGAAAGTTCTTCTTAAACTCATAATACCTCTACTTCCTCTTAATTTAATTTTTTTTTTAAATACACTTAAAGGATTTTCATTTTTAGATAATTTATCACTTTTTCTTCCTTGAGGTCTATTCATAGTAGAATAATTAACAGGTTCATTATCAACACCATAAGGAATAGTTTTTTTATAAGGTTTTTTAAAGTTTCCTTTATTTTTATTAAAATCTTCATTTTCTAAATCATATATATTATCCTTTGTTGCATTTTGAGAGAAATCTTTATAATTATTTAATTTCCAAGCAGAAATAACAATATTAACAAATAAATCATCATTTGGAATTGAAGCAGAAATATATTTATAATAATCTATAAATTCTTCAAGAGTAACTCTTTTATCTCTTATTCCAGAAGTTATATTATGATGAGTTTTAAAAGTTTGAATAAATTCATCAAATACTTCTTCTTCTGTTTTTTTTCCTAATGCTACTTCAGGATTATTTCTAGTATTAAAAAAAGATTTAATTTCATTTAATTCAATTATTCCACTTTTATCTAAATCTATTCTATTAAAAGCCGCTAAAACAACATTTTTTCTTCTTTCATTTAAATCTGTTATTATTAATTTCATAAATTCATCATATGAAATTTTTCCTGAATTATTTACATCAAATTCATTAAAAAGATTATTTATTTCTTTATCAGATATATCTAAATTTGCTTGTTTTATTGCTTTTGTAAATTCTGGTTTTTCTAATTTATGACTTCCATCATCATCACATATTTTAAACTGTTGAGATAAACTTAATATATTTGTTACTCCTCTTTTTCTTAAGTAATTTCGGAATTTTATAAAAGGATCATTTTCATTTTGAAAATTTTGATAATGAGTTTTTTCTTCTACTTTTTTTTCTTCTTTTTTTGGGATTTCTTCTTTTTCATTATAATTTTTTTCATAATTATTATCATTTTCATTTTGTGGATTATTATTATCATATTTATCGTTTTCAATTTGTTGTTTTTCTTCATTGTTATCATTATAATTATTATCAATATTATTATTATCATTTTGAATTTGCTCTTTTGAAACTTTGATTTCTTTTTCTCTTACAATACGTTTATTTTCTTTAACTATTTTTTTATTCTTTTTATTTCTTTTTTCAACCTCTTTCATAATTTCATCATTACTTTTTAATCCCCAAACATAAGTAACTAATCTTTCAAAATCTTTGAATTTTTTAAAGAAAAAAGAAACACTTTCATAATAATCAATAAATTCATCAACAGTAAGAAAACCTTCTTCATTATCATCACCATTTAAATAAATATGATTATCATTAAAAGTATTAATAAATTCTTCAAAAGCTTCTTTTTCACTTTTTTTCCCTAATAAAACATCAGGATGATTTTTAGGAATATATAAATTTTCTAAATCATTTACTTTAAAATCACCATTATTTTTTTGATATAAAAATTCAAATATATTTTCAATTAATTTTCCTCTTTTTTCTGAAATTTCTCCTCTAATTTCTCTTATAAATTCATCATAATTTATTCTTCCATTATTTTCAGTATCAAACATTTGAAAAATTTGTTCTGATTCTTCATCAGTTAAATTAAATTGATATTCATTTGATAATTTATTAAAATTTTCAAAGTCTATTGTTTGACTATTATCTTGATCTAATAATCTACAATTACTTTCTAATGATATTAAAGTTCTTAAACCTTTTTTTCTTAATGATTCTTTTATTTTTAATAATATTGGATCTTCTTCTTCATTTACATTATTTTCTTCTTCATCTTTTTCTTCTTCTTCTTCTTCAATCATATTTTCTTCTTCATTTATATTTTCTTCATAATCTTCTTTTTTATTTAAATCTTCTTGTTGATTTAATTTTTTTTCTTCATTTAAATTATTTTCTTTAAAGTTATCATTTTCTTGAAATTCTTCATTTTTATTTTCAACATTATCACTTGGGTAATCTTCTTTATTTTTAATATTTTTTATTTCTTCATTTTCATTTTTTCTTTGAGGATTATTTTTCCTAACTTCATTTAAAACAGATTGATTATTAAATAAAATACCAACAAATTCTTTATAAGAAATTTTACCATTTTTATCAATATCATAATCTTTGAAAAGTTCTGATAAATTTTCATCTGAAAAACCAGAAATTCCTATTTTTTGAATTGTTTGAATAAATTCTTTTTCATTACAAAAACCTGAATTATCTAAATCAAAATATTTAAAAGCTCTTAAAAGAATATTTTCCTCTGTAGTATATCCAGATGCTTTCATTGCTAATTTTTTCTTCAGTTCTCTTTCGAATGTATTCTTTGATGAATTCATCTTTTTAAAATAAATATATTAATTTAAATTATATTTCTTTATATTATTATAATTATGATTGCTTTTTATTTTTTTACTTTTTTGGTTTGTTTTAAATTTAAAAAATTGTAAAAAATTTGATTTTATTGTTTTTTAAAGATAATTTTTTTCATAATTAATTAAAAATAAATAATTATTTTATTTATTACATACTATCTTAACTTTTAATTTATAAAGATAATTGAATTTCTTTAAATATTGAAAAAATTACTTAAAAAAAATCAACAGAATTTTTATTTTTTTTCTAATTTCTTTAAGCAATCTTGAATATGACAAAATTTATTTTTTTGAGTGAAACGATTAAAAATTTTATTACAAATAGGACATTTTTCATAATTAGCAGAGTCATTAAAACTAAAAATATTATATTTAAAATAATTTTCATATTTAATTTTATCTTTTTCACCATTTCCATCAAGACATTTATTAATATGAATATCAATTCTTTGAATAGTCATTTCTTTAGGAAATAACCAACTACAAGAAGGACATTTATTAAAATTATCATCTGATTTTTCTTTATTTTTTTTTGCTATTTTTATTTTTACTTCATTTTTGAAAGTCAAATTACTTTCTGAATTTGTACTAAATTCACTTTCTCTTTTATGCTTTTTTTTTATTAATTTTATTTCTTCTAAAATACTATTTTTCCTTTGATATTTATTCTTCTTTTTTATTTTGCTTTTTCTTTTTCTTAAGTATGTTTTTTTTATTCTTATTCCATGAATTGGATTTTTACTAACATATATATAATTTATTTTTGCTTATTAAATGATTAAAATTATATTATACTTGTTGGAAGAACTTTTGAATAATAATCATCAAAGTCGTTTGGATTTTTAAATGTAGAATATTTTTTTAGTTGTTCTTGAATAAATTTTTGGATGTTTTCCATTTAAAAATGATTATTTTTTTTTTTCAGTTTTTTGATTATTAATGATGATAATTTAACAATCCTATCTTTTTGATTAATTTTAATATAATGTTTTTATTTTCCAGAAATGGTTTAAAAAAATATATAAAAAAGAAAATTATTGTTTAATTATATTTAAATATGGTAAATACTGTATCTTATTAAATTCCATTGATCTCATTTTTTACTATATTTTTTTTGAAAAGTATCTTTATTAAAAATATTAATTAATTTTTTTATTATATTAATTATGAAGAATAAAATTAACTACTCTAAAATTTATATTTTTTCCATATTTCCATTTTAAACATCCATTTATATATTTTTAAAATAATTTATAATAAAAATAAATAAAACTTAAAATCCAAGTAAATTTTATAAATATTTATTTTAATTTTTTAAAATCCATTTCAATAAGTCTAACAGCAATAGGATGATACCAATATTTATTATCTTCAAAGCAAGTATAAGCACTAGCTTTATCAATAGAACCCCATCCTCTATATAAAGGTCTTAAAAATTTCATTCTTCCAAATTTACCTAAAAATCCCTTTAATTCTTCAATATAAGTTAATTTTTTATTGTCTAACATGATTTTAAAGAATTCATTATTAATTTCTGAATTATAACCTTCTTTTAAATTTAAAGTCTCTCCTAAATATTTTAATCCTTCATCATCAACTCCTTTTTCATTAGTATGAATTTGAAGTAAATAATATAATTTTTTATTAGTATGCCATTTACTAAAAGTTCCATTAAATGATTTATCATATTTCTTATCGAAAAAATCATTAACATATTTATCAGCATCAGCAGCATAACTATTATTAAAATCATTTTTATATTTAGGTACTCCAGGAGTTTTAACCCAATAATCAAAATCAATTTCTTTAATAATATTATTATAAATACTTTGATTAAAAGTTTCATTAATACAATTATATAAATGTTCTTTCCATTTTTTACTTTCAATAGCCTGATATTTAAATTTACTAAAATATTTCTTTAAAATTAATTTAAATAAATCAAAATTAGCGTATTTATTAACAATATTTTGAGTTCTATAAATAAAATTAAATCCCTTTTCATAAGAAACTTCACTAAAAGCTTCATCAGGATGTCTTCCAATTAAGTAAGGATTAAGTGAAGAAAAAGTTTTGCTTTCTCCTAAATTGAATATATCATTTATCATAGCTCTATAACCGAAAATAGCTTGTAATTTACTCATATCTTCATCAATTAACATTTCTGCAATTTTTCTTTCAATAAAAACAGTAAAACCTTCATTCAACCAAAAATCTTTCCAAGAACTCATAGTAACTAAATTTCCAGACCAAGAATGAGAAATTTCATGAGCAATAACATTAGCTAAAGATTTATCCCCAGCTAAAATGGAAGGCAAAAGTTAAAGTAGGATTTTCCATTCCTCCATAAGGGAAAGATTTAGGTAAAACTAATATATTATATTCACCCCATTCATATGGTATTGTATAAGTTTCACCTATTTGAATAAATTTCTCAGTATCTGAAAATTCATTTTTTGCAGAATCAACCATTTCTGGTTCTGCATAAACTTTAACTCTATCAGATATTATTCTTTCATCTATATTTCCAGCAGCTAAAGCTATTAAATATGAAGGAACTGGAATTTTTTGATTATAAAAATAAGTTATAGAATTTCCATTATCAATATAATTTTGATATAATCCACTATATAAAGCTCTTAAAGGTTTTATTACTGTAATTCCTAAAGATATAGTTATTTTAGCATTTGGAGTATCTTGAATTGGAATTAATTCTCTACTTAAAATACTTTCACCCTGAGTAAACATAAAAGGATATTTTTTACCTGTAGTCATATCTGCAGTTAACCATTGAGTTGCTCCTCCTTCTTTTGTTGTTGAATAATTTATTATTATTGATATATTTTGACCTTTTGAATATGATTTATAAATTTTTAAAGGAGTCCCTAATGAAGGTAAAGAATAATATGTATCATATTCATAATTTATATTTAATCCTGTATCTGGATCTATTATTGAATTTATTTTTAATGATTTTGAATCTAAAATTATTAATTCACCATCCATTAAAGATTCAAAGAATATTTTTACTTTAGAGATTATAGTTGAAGTGTTAAAATTTATTTGGAAATGTCCTTCAATATGTTTTTGTTTTATTTGAAAATAATTACTAAATGTTGAAGGATCTTCTTTAGAAAAGGTTTTGTGAAAGAAAATAGCAAGTAACAGGAAAAATAAAGTCTTTGACATTCTTTTTGAGTGTTTTGATAATTTTTAAATAATTTAATTATTTTATTGTTGATTTATTTATTTAAATTAATAATTTATTTAAAAATCTTATTTCAATCATATAATATTTACATAATTTCTATATAATATTTTAAAAATAACAAAAATTTATTTTTATATAATAATTACTTTTTAAATTTCATTTTTGATTTATATTTTGATTTGATGATTTTTCATCTGAAATATATTATTTTCATTATTAAATAAAGAAAAAAAGAAGTTTTTTTAATTTAGGAATTTATTAATTGTTTTATGAATAATTTTAATTATAATACTTATAGTCCTTGAATCTTATAATAATGATTTTTTTCTTCTTTTATCCTAATTCCTTTAAATCTTCAAAAAATCTCCAAGAATAAATTAAGAAATTGTTAGAATAGTTTTTAAAGATAAAATTTAATTAATTTTTTTTTTTAATATATTCATCATTTAAATTTTTCAATAAAAGAATATTTAATATTTATTCTTATTCAAAATAAATTTTGAAATTAATTTATAAAATGGATAAATATTTAACAGAGGATAATGACAATACAATATATAATAACAAAAGTGAAAATGGGATATATAATGATAAAAAAGAAATGATAAAAAAAGAAAATAAATTTGAAATATCTAAAAACGTTTCATACAAAAATAAAACAGAAAATGAAAATGAAGATTATAATAATAAAATAATAAATCCAACAAAGCAAAATTATCTTAATAGAAAAAAATTAGAACAAACTTCAACAATGCAAAAATTAATAGAAACAAAAAGAAAAAATCAAAAAAATGAAGATTCAACAAGAGAAAAATCAAATTATAAAGAAAGTGAAAGTTCAGAAATTTCAGAAAGAGAAAACAATAATAATTTTAAAAATGAAGATAATGAAGAAAAAGAAAATACTCCAATTAAAAATAATAATATTAATAATAATTTATTAACTGAAAAATTAAAATTAATTTTTCAAAAAAGAAATAATACTGAAAATAAAAATAAATTTGAAGATTTAAAATATTCAAGTGATTCAAGTTCTGAAGAGGATAATATTATAAATAAAAAATCATCTACTGAAAAAAAAATAAATATATTAAGTGACAGTGATGAATCAGATTTTGATGATTATAAAAAAAGTATAAGTAAAAAAATAGATTTTAAAAAAAATGAAGATGAAGAAATTTCGATTTCTTCAAGTGAAGAAGAAAAAGAAAAAAAAGAAAAAGAAGAAAAAGAAAAAGAAGAAAAGGAAAAAAAAGAAAAAGAAGAAAAGGAAAAAAAAGAAAAAGAAGAAAAGGAAAAAAAAGAAATGGAATTAAGAGCTCAGAAATTAATTCAAATAATGACAATGAAAAAATCAAAAGTAAAAAAAGTTGAAGAAGAAGAAGAAATAAACAATGATAATAATAAAAATGAAAATTTAAATGAGGATATAAAAGAAAAAAATGAAGAAAATAATCAAGAAATAATGAAAGAAAAAATTGATGAAAATATAAACAATAATAATTATCAAACAGAAAAAAAAAATTCAAGATTAAAACAAATTTTAAACCAACCAACTCCTAGTAAAATAATTCATGAAGAAAAAGAAGAATATGATGAAGATTCAGAATTTCAAAGTTCATTAAAAAAATCAAAGATTACAAATAATGATAATAATAATAATAATAAAATTACTGAATTTGAAAATATGGAAAATAATGAAAAAGAAGAAAATAAAAATGAAGATAATTCTGAAAAAAAAAGTCCAAATAAAAAAGAAGCTTTAAGAAATATTTTAGAAATGTTAAAAGAAAAGCAATTGGAAAAAGAAAAAGAAGAAGAAAAAATCAGAATCGAAGAAGCAAAAAGAAGAGAAGAAGAAAGAAATAATAGAATTAAAGAAAGAGAAGAAAGAAGAAAAAAAATTGAAGAAGATAAAAAAAAAGAAGAAGAATTAAAAAAAATTGAAGAAGATAAAATAAAAGAAGAAGAATTAAAAAAATTTGAAGAAGATAAAAAAAATGAAGAAATAAAAAAAAGAGAAAAAGAAGCTTTGGAACAATTAGAAAATATTAGAAAAGAAAAAGAAAGAAAAAAAAAAGAAGAAGAAAAAAAGAGAGAAGAAGAATTAAAAGAACAAGAAGATATTAAATTAAAAGAACAAAAAAGACTTGAAGAAGAAATGAAAAGAAAAGAAAACCAAAGAAAAAAATTTGCAGAAATTCAATCACAATACGAAAAAATTAAAGAACAAGAAGCAAAATTAAAATCTGAAGAAAAAAATAGAGCTTCACAAAAATTATCTTCATCAAAAATAAGTAATTTAACTTTAAACAATAATATATTAAATAATAATTCAAATGTTTCTGTTTTTCCTTCAAATATAAAAAATAATTATCAAATAAATAATAATACAGATAATAATAATAATTTAAATAATAATAATTCAATAAGTGATGCAATAAAGAATAATATTATGAATAATGATATTATTAATAATAATACTATTAATAATACTATTAATCATAATAAAATAAATAATAATATAACAAATAATTTATTTAATTATAATTCAATTTCTAATAAAGATTACATAAACAATGAAATAACTGATAATATTAATAAAAATGTTAATAAAATTAATAATATTATTAATAATTTTCCAGTTTTCAGTCCTCTTAATTCTACAAAAAAAGATGATTTTAAAGCACAAACAATAATAAATGAATATAAAAAACAAAGTTCATTTCCGAATTATCAAACAGAAGAAAAGGAAATAATGGTTTTTGAAGAAACACCAAAAAGACAAGATAGATCATTTGATCAAGGACAAACATATCAAAAGCCAATTTCTTCTTCTTCTCATTTTTCAAATCAAAATATTGCAACTAAAAGTACAAATGCTTTAGTATATTCTAGAAAAGGAATAAGAGCAAATTCAAATGAAAGAAATAATAATTCTATAATAAATTATACAAATAATCCAAATATTATTAATTCATATAATAATACTAATAATAATTTAGATTCTAATAAAAAAATTACTGAATATAATAATTTTTCGAATTCAAATAATACATCTAATAAAATTAATTATCCAAATTCTCCAAATTTAAATAGTTCATTTAAAGAAAATGAAATAATATCAAAACCAAATGTTTTTTGTAGAAGTCCGGGAAAATATTCAAAACCAAAAACAAACACACAGATAAATAATAGATATATAAAAAATAATAATGATTATGAAAAATTAAATACTCCAATGACAAATAAAATGAATAATAGTAATTCATATTCAAATAATAAAATGAATCAAAATAACAATTCATATAATTCAACTTCTCAATCATCACTATCAATAAATTTAGAAGACTTAATGATTCTAGAAGAAAAATTATCTGAAATAATTAATGCCTTAAACACAAATAAATATATGAGTAATGAATGTTTTGAATATTGGAATTATTATTTTAATTGTTCGTTATATGGTAGAATAGAAAAAGCTTTTAAAGGAAATGACTCAAATATAATTCAATCAAGTATAAACTATGAATTATTATCAATAATGTTATGCTATGATATATCATTTGATAGAAGTTTACTAACAAAAGTATTTATAATGATAAAAGCAATATTAACTTTAAATCATAAGAATTTAATAATAATATGTGCACATATCTTAAGTAAAATATCAAATGAAAGTTTAGGAAATACATGGGTATTTAAATTAAGAGATTTAGTAAATTCTGCAACATCAGTTTTAGATGAATCAGAATATGTATCCTTTAATGTAGAACCATTATCCCCAATAGAAAAAATAAAATATAATACAAATTGTATATCTAGTGATATAAAAATAATATTAAAAAATTACCCATATACTCAACTTGCTGAAAATTTAGTATCATTATATAAAAATATATCAGAAAATTCATATGAAGAAATAAATAAATTTTTCCGTGAAAAAATATTAAGAGTAGATAATCCAAATGCATCTGTTTTAGCATCAGTAGTATTAAAAGAAAATTCAAATTTTTTTACAGTAGCACCTCCATATTTAAAAACAAAAAATTTAAAGAAATATACTTTAGTTTTAGATTTAGATGAAACAATAATTCATTTTAAAGTAAATCCAAATAATGATTCTGAAGGAGTATTAAGAGTAAGACCAGGAATATTTGAATTTTTAGAAACTGTAGGTAAATATTATGAAATAATAGTGTTTACAGCAGCAACTCAAGATTATGCTGATTTATTAATTGATGCTATTGAAGAAAATAAAATATATTTTGATTATAGATTATATAGACAACATGCTGTTATTATTGAAAATGATTTTGTTAAAGATTTAAATAGATTAGGAAGACCAATTGATAAAATAATTATTGTTGATAATATGCCTCAAAATTTTAGATTACAAAAAGAGAATGGAATTAACATCAGAGCTTTTTGGGGTGAAGATCCTTATGATACTTCACTTATTTATTTATGTCCTATTTTAGTTAATATTGCTAAAGAAGGTGGTGACGTCAGAATTGGATTAAAAAAATATAGAGATGAAATTGTAAGGAAAGTTACTACAAATTTATCTAAACATTAATGAATATTTTTTAGGATTTTTCTTGTTTCGGGGTTTTATTTGATTTTTTTTTGTCTTTCTTTTGGCTTTTCTTTTGGATTTTTTTTCACTGTTATTTTTCTTTTTTTTTTGAATATTTTTTTTTAGATTTTTATATTATATAATAATTGAAAAAAAATTAATCTTTTTTTATTTTTATGCTTTTAAAAATTTTGTATTTATTTTTTTTTGATTTTTAAAACTAATTGAAAATAAAAAATTTAAAATAAATTTATGGATTTAATTAAAGGTTTTTTTGTAATATTTATTTTTAATAATTTATAGCAAACATTTTCTTGTTGCTCTCAGAATAATTCAAAACCAATAAGTGATATTATAGTAGATAATAATGTGCAAAAAGAATCCGAAAGAAAATTAAATGTAAATAATAAAGAAAAACAAAATGATAATCATAGTACAGAGAAAACTAAATTTGAAAAGAAAAATAAGAAAAAAAATGCATTTATTAGAGCTCCTACAGTATTGAACAAAAATTGATCATTTTTTTTATCTATATTATTCAAAAATATTTTATTTTATTGATTATATAACAATTAAATTTTATATATGTAGCATAAACATTATTTTTATTTTTCTAAATTTCAAGTTCTTATTCAATAAAAAAATTTATTTGATAATTCATTAATATTAAATTTGCTATTTCTAATAAATAAAATCAATAAAATAATAAATATTTTTATGACTTCATAAATTTATATTATTATATATTTTTTTTATATATTTTTAAAGATACAACTGGAAAAACAATTTATTATATTGAAAAAAATATTAACAGAAAAAAAAGTATTATTCATTTAATTATAAATATTTAACATTATTAATATAATTTTTAAATTTTTCTAATTAAATTAATTCTATTATTCACTAAGATTCTTCTTTAAAAAAAGTAAAGAAGGAAATCAATGAAAAAAATTTTTTGAATTTATTTGTTTTTACTTTTTGGTGAAAATATTTGGAAAAATTCATTTTTTCTTT
>JAEEGI010014949.1_pt1 | contig 16241 bp, 13 predicted proteins | sample 8958751 | NCBI WGS metagenome assembly JAEEGI01 (sample SAMN16246545, study PRJNA631951) | gut metagenome | biome: gut microbiome; feature: rumen; material: KS-attached | host: Bos | place: Iran: Karaj | collected 2018-10
GGCGCCGTCGCCTGCGGCCGCGCCGTGATCAGCGAGGACCGCAAGCTCAACGACGTCCAGCAGCGCCAGCTGTATTCCGCCATCGGCCAGGTCCGCCTCATGGACCTGTATTACAAGCTGTTCCAGGCCTACGAAATCACGGTGGGCCAGGTCCTTACGATGAAGAAGAACTTCGAGGAAGGCCAGGAGTACAGCAACCAGAAGAGCTGCATGGAGGTGATGCTCCAGGGCAATGTCCTCCCGGTGGTCAATGAAAATGACACCGTCAGCATCACCGAACTGATGTTCACCGACAACGACGAACTCTCCGGTCTCGTCGCGGAAATGGTGGAGGCCGAAGCCCTCGTCATCCTGACCAATGTCGACGGCGTCTATGACGGCTCGCCGGACGATCCCGCCTCCAAGGTCATTCCCCGCATCCTGCCGGGCGAGGATCTCAAGAACCGGATCAGCGCGAAGAAGACCAACATCGGCCGCGGCGGCATGATTTCCAAGTACGCGGTGGCCTCCCGTCTCTCCGAGCAGGGCATCCGGGTCATCATCACCAACGGAAACCGCGACAACATCCTTCCGGAGGTCCTGAACAATCCTGCGCGGACTCCGCACACGGAATTTGTCCCGGCTGCCGTACAACAGGATTAAATCTCTGACTATGAGCGAACTTACAGCCTTATTCGAAGCCACCCGGAACGCCTCGCTGGCCATTCCGGAGTTGGATGATGCCGCCCGGAACGGGCTGCTGCTCACCCTGGCCGACCGGCTCGTGGAGCAGGCGGGCCCGCTGCTGGAGGCCAATGCCATCGACCTGGCGGCGATGTCCCGTGAGAATCCGCTGTACGACCGCCTGATGCTCACGAAGGAGCGTCTGGAAGGGATTGCCTCCGATATGCGGAAAGTGGCCGCCCTGCCCTGTCCGCTGGACCGGACGCTGGAAGACCGTACTCTTCCTAACGGTCTGAGGCTCAGGAAGGTATCGGTTCCTTTCGGCGTCATCGGCGTCATCTATGAGGCCCGCCCCAACGTCACTTTCGACGTGTTCTCGCTCTGTTTCAAGAGCGGCAACGCCTGCATCCTCAAAGGCGGGCGCGACGCGGACCATTCCAACCGGGCCGCCGTCGCCTTGATCAAGCAAGTTCTCTCGGAGGCCGGCATGCCGGAAGACGCGGTTAATCTGCTGCCGGCCACGCACGAAGCGACGAAGGAAATGCTGGAGGCCAACGGCCTCGTGGACCTGATCATCCCCCGCGGCGGCCGTCGTCTCATCGACTTTGTCCGCGACAATGCCAAGGTTCCGTGCATCGAAACCGGCGCCGGCGTCGTCAACACCTATTTTGATGCCGATGGCGACCTCCCGAAGGGCATCCGCATCGTCACCAATGCCAAGACCCGCCGAGTGAGCGTGTGCAACGCCCTCGACTGTCTGGTCATCCACTCCTCCCGCCTCTCCGACCTACCTGCCTTGGTGGCGGAGATGGCCGACCGCGTGACCTTATATGCCGATTCCCGCGCCTACTGCGCCCTGGACGGCCATTATCCGGCCGACAAGCTGTTCCCCGCCGGCCCCGATGCCTTCGGCACGGAGTACATGGACTATAAGATGGCCGTCAAGACCGTCGACAGCCTGGAGGAAGCCTTGGCTCATATCCGGGAATTCGGCTCCGGCCACAGCGAGGCCATCGTCACCGAGAACGAAAAAGCGGCCCGCCGCTTCCAGGCGAGCGTCGATGCGGCCTGCGTCTATGTCAATGCTCCCACCAGCTTCACGGACGGAGCCCAGTTCGGCCTCGGCGCCGAAATCGGCATCAGCACCCAGAAACTGGGCGCCCGCGGCCCGATGGGCCTCGTGGAAATGACCAGCTATAAGTGGTTGATTGACGGTAACGGCCAGACCCGGCCGTAATCAGAAGCCCGCGATCGGCCAGAAGACGGTGGGCAGGAGCAGCAGCAGGCCGAGGACGAGCAGGACGACGACCATTTTCCAAATCCATTTCACCCACTTCGTGTAGGGAATCCGCGCCATCGCGAGGGCGGCGATCAGCACGCCCGAGGTAGGCGTGAGCATGTTCGTGAACCCGTCGCCGAATTGGAACGCCAGCACCATCGCCTGCCGCGAGACGCCCACCATGTCGGAGAAGGGCGCCATGATCGGAATGGTGATGGCGGCCTTGGCCGTGGCGCTCGGAATCACGAAGTTGATGAGCGCCTGGATGCCGTACATGGCCGTCAGCGACCCCATGCGGCCGGTTCCGTCCAACCCTTCCTGCATCGAGTGCAGGATGCTGTCCACGACCTTTCCGTCCTGGAGCAGGACGATGATGCCGGACGCGAAACCCACCACGAGGGCGGCGGACAGGATGTCCTTGGCGCCCGCAAGCAGCTCGTCGGCAATCCGGTTGGCGTTGAACCCCGCAATGATGCCGCAGATGATGCCCATCCCGAGGAACAGGCCGGTAATCTCCGGCAGATACCAGTCCCAGCAGGTCACGCCCACGATCAGCATGATGACAGTCAATAGCAGCACGCCCAGGATCCATCCCTGCCGATGCGTGAGCGGCGTGTCCTCCACCGCGAAAGCTTCTGTCGGCGCCTTGCGGGTCTTATGGGCATAGACCACCACGAAAATGGTCATCAGAACGGTCAGGAACGCCCAGCAGAAGATGCGGTAGCCCATGCCGGAAAAGAGCGGCAGATCCGCCATTCCCTGCGCGATTCCCACCGTGAACGGATTCAGGAACGCGCTGGAAAAACCGATGTTGGATGCCACATACACGATCAGCATCCCCATGAAGGCGTCGTATCCCATCGACACGACCAGCGGTACGACGATCCCCACGAACGGGATTGTCTCCTCGCTCATGCCGAACACGGCCCCGGCCAGCGAAAACAGCACCGTGATGGCCGCCAGGACCAGCTTGTCCCGCTTCCCGACCCGGGCGATGAACCGCCCGATTCCCGCCGTCACGGCGCCCGTGGCGTTCAGCAGCCAGAAAGCGCCGCCTACCACCAGGATGAAGATGATGATACCGGCTTGCTTCACGAATCCGTGATAGATGGCCGGCAGCACCTGCCACGTCTGCGGCACGGAATCCACCTGCTCATAGCTCAAGCTGCCGTCCTCTCCCTTCACATACTGCCCGCCCGGCACAAACCAAGTCAACATCGCGCACACCACCAGGATGCACGCGATGATCACATACGTATTCGGTACCTTGATCTTTTGCATACTTTGCAAAGATACCAAATTCCCTTATTTCCCAATCCGGATGGAGACTGTTTCAAGAAGGGGAGACTGGGACAAATCCTGGGGATTTGTGCCCGGAACACCTTGCGGAACAGGCATATCGAGCTGTTCGAACAGTTCTTCCCAGTATGGCGGCATCGTCCCGTCAGGGGCAAGGAAGTTCATCGGCTTTTCCTCGAAGAGGTGGCTACCGTCCGCCCGTTGGAAGGCGTCCCGGACCAGTTCGGAACAATAATAGGCATCGTTGTCGGGGAGGAACGTCAGGTCATAGGGAGCGCCGATGAAGCGGCGGGCATTATCGACAAAGAAGGATACTCCGGTGGTATCCTTGAGGCGTCTGACCAGGAATCCGGCGTCCGGATTGTCTTGGATCAGCGAGTCCAGCGGGTACCGGCTCACGCCTCTTTTGGGGGTTGCGTCGATAACCCAGGTTTTCCCGTCGTCGTCCATGTCGATGATGGCGACATGTGTCAATTCCCCCGTCGCCGAGGCAATGGCCTCGTCCATGGATCCGGGATTCTCCCCGGACGTCCCGACAAACAGCAGATCACCTGTCTGGAGGTGATCTGCGGGGTTCTGGCAGCCTGCAATCGACAGTACGACGGCAGCGGCCAATAGCTTTATGAGAGCCGTGTCCATTCCGGATTACAGACCCATCCGGATGCCGAGGGTCCAGCAGGAGAGCGTGGGGCCCGGTTCGGGGAACTGGCGGGCTGTGGCGGGCTGGTACTTGACGAAGAGGCCCAGGCCGTCGTACGAGATGGAGGCGAAGAAATCGTAGCTCCAGGGGACGATGGCGGCGTATTTCGTATCGGTCACGCAGTGGGTTCTCTCATCGCGGAAATTGGTGCGGACCCGGGTCCGGTAGGAGTAGAGGGCCTCCGCGCCCAGGTGGAGCGAGGCGTCTCCGAAATGGAACTGGAGGGTGGCGGGAATCAGGAGCGTCGGACCCCAGATGGAGGACCGGCTTTTGCCGGAAGCCGCCCATTCTTCAGGCATCGTGCCGATGGTGATTTTGTCATCTGTATTCAGGGAGAAGACGTTTTCCTTGCTCTGGTATTTGCGCCAACCGATGCCGCCACCCACGTGCAGGCTGACCCAGGAGACGGGACGGACGTACGCTTCCAGCAGATGGGCGTACAGGACGCCGGAGCCTCTTGACTTGAAGTCGTCCGTGGAGACGATGCTGGTTCCGATGCCGATCTCCGGGACGAAGTTGATGCCAACCTTGTCGAATTCGCCGGCCGGTTTATGATGTCTGAACGGAGTGACCGTCAGTTGTTCGATTTCCTCCAGGCGATCCCGGGCGGGTCTTTCCTGGGCAAAAGCCTCGGACGCGGCCATCGACAGGCCGACGAAAAGAATCAGTGCGTATTTCATATTCGTGTTCATTACAGGTTAATATTGATGATATTGGACATCCGGGCCGTGGTCGAGAAGCCCTGGGGAAGGAGTTCGGTCACCCGGAGAAACGGCGTGTCCTTCTTCTCATCCTTGGACAGCAGTTTTTCCAGGAGTTTCTTCTTGTCGGGATAGGCCACGATGCGGTATTTCTTCAGACCGGCGGCCTCCGCGGCGCAATGGATGGCGTCCAGGAGGGTTCCCCGCTCATCGACCAGTCCGTTGGACAGGGCGTCCTTGCCGGACCAGACCCGGCCCTGAGCGATGGCATCGACAGCATCCTTGTCCATACCGCGGCCTTCGGACACGATGGAGACGAAGTCGTCATAGACTCTGTCGACGCTCTTCTGGTGCCAGACGAGCTCTTCGCCGTTGAGCGTCCGTAAGCCCGTGCCCATGTCGCTGTGGTCGTTCGTTCCGACCGTGAACATGTTGATATGCAGCTTCTTCTTCAACGCATCTCCATAGCCGACCGACATCCCGAAGACACCGATCGATCCGGTGACGGATGCGTTGTCCGCGATGATCCGGTCCGCGCCGGCGGAGATCAGGTAGCCTCCGGAAGCGGCATATGCGCCGTAGCTGGCGATGACGGGCTTGTCTTTCTTCAGCAGCTCGATTTCCCGGCGGATCATTTCGGCTGCGACCACTTCGCCGCCGGGGGAATTGACCCGGAAAACGACCGCCTTGACGGTGGAATCCGCCCGCACCTTCGCGATCTCCCGGGAGAACTTCTCTCCCGCGATGCCGCTTCCGGAACGGACGATGTCACCTTCGGCGTACAGGACGGCGATCTTTTGGGAACCCTTGTTCTTGAGGTCCTTGATATAGTCGGACATGGACACTTTCTTCAGCTGGTCCGGGTAGTGCTTGCCGAACAGATGGCAGAGGTATTCATCCATCTCGTCGCGGAATTTCAGGCCGTCCACGAGGCCCTTGTCCAACCAGTCCTGCGAGCTTCCCAGGGCCAGATGGTCGGTCCAGTACCGGAGCGAATCGGCGCTGATGCCCCGGGAGGCGGCCATGTCTTCCATCATCGGCTCCCAGACGGAGCGGAGGAGGGCCAGGTTCTGTTCCCGGTTCTCGGCGCTCATCTCGCTGCGGATATACGGCTCTCCGGCCGATTTGTAGCTGCCGTGGCGGATCAGCTCGACCTGGATGCCGAGGCTGTCCAACAGGTCTTTATAATATACCGATTGCGAGGCGAGGCCGGTCAGGGTCCCCTCGGAATCAGGATGCATGAATACGCGGTCTCCCACGGAACCCAGGTAATAGGACCCGTTCCCGAAGGTGATGCCGTAGCAGACGACCGGCTTGCCCGACTGGCTGAACCGTTCCAGGCTGCGGCGCAGTTCTTCCGTGGCCGCCATGCCGGCGGAAATCTTGTCCGGACGGAGGAAGACCATGGCGATGTCATCGTCTTCGGCGGCCTTTTCCAAGGCCCTCTCCACGTTCAGCAGTGAAATGGAGGAAGAGGAGGACAGTCCTCCCGTCAGGGAGAAATTGAAGTCGGTGCCGCCTCGTTCGGCAATTCCCTTACCTTCATCGAAATACAGAATCTTTCCTTTCAAGAAATCCTGCGCGGACAACGGGGCCGCCATCAGGGGAAGGAGAAGTGCGATCAGATACTTTTTCATGCTATATCGTTTAATGTGTTTTGTGTATTAGTTTAGTAATACACTACAAAGGTACACACTTTTTTTGTTTTTGCAAGAAAAAGTTGAAAAAACGTGCTAAAGAACTTTCTTGACCCCGGGAATCAGCCGGACGAGCCAAGTGAAAACGAAGGAAATCACGGTGCTGACGACGCCGATGAAAAGGAACTTGCCCAGCGCCCCCATCCAGAGGCCGTCCGTGAGGTTCTGCAGCACCAGCATCAGCAGCATATGGAATACATAGGCGCCGTAGGACTGTGCGGCGCTCCATTGCCAGAACCGGCCGCTCCAGTTCGCGAATTCGCGGAAAAGCCACAGCAGCCCGAAGGAAATGAACACGCACATCAGCGACTCGTAAATGCCGAACCAGCGCCAGACGAACCCGTTCCAGGCCCCGTCGCCACGGACATAATTGCCGATGGCGAAAAGGAGGCCGATGGCCAGCGTCGCTGCGCCCGTGCGGTTGTCCGTCTTCTCGAGCCAACCGCATCGGCCCGCCAGAACGCCCAGGACGAACATCATCACATATTGCAGATAATGAGCCGGTTCAATCGCCATCGGAATGATGCCGAACGGCCAGGTCCAATGGTCCTGCGGACTCACCTGCCGGATGAAGTAACTGCCGATGCCCATGACCAGGCCGATCGCCAGCAGGCCCCACAGCGGAAGCCGCTGCACGCAGCAGCTCTTCAGCGCCGGGACAAACTGCCGGATCAGGGCATAGATGAGGCAGAACACCAGCAGGCTCTCCACGAACCACATATGCCCTGTCTCGAACTTGCCGGCCAGCAGCGACAGCAAACCGCCCATGACGACCAGCGGTATGCCGAGCCGGACCAGCTTCTTCCGGACGAAGGCCTTTCCGCCGTTCCGGTCATAGCTCTTCGGGACGAAATAGCCCGAAATCAAGAAATACAGCCCCATGAAAAAGCTGGCATTGGTCGAGAAGAAATGCCAGATCCAGGGCAGGAATTCGGCGGAATTGCTGGGCGTATAGGCCCAGCCGCCTCCTGTTCCATAGGCCTGTCCCGCATGGTGGAAGATCACCAGCGCGGTCAGGAAGACCTTGAGATTGTCCAGATAATATTGTCTGTTTGCCCGGTTTTGCGTTGCCATATAACAAAGATAGGAAAGTTTTATCGAAATACAATAAAACTTTCCTATTTATTGATAGGTCAGAGACCCTACGGACTACTTGTACTCCGTCAGGTAGTAGGTGAGGGTGGTCTTCAGGCTGTGGTAGGAATACCCGGTGAAGAGGTGATACTTTTCCATCGTGCTTTCGAAGGAGCGGATGATGGTGCAGGTATCGGGATTCCCCTCCTGGACATCGACGATGAGAGAGCCCTGGAAGCGGTAGTCCTTGAAGAATGACTGGTACTGGGTGCTCCATTCGCATTTGAGGGAGCCGTCCTCGCTGTTCTCCCAGGACCAGGAGCCGACATTGATCTTTCCGTTGTCATAGACGACCGCATAGGTCCCGGATTCCGTGAAGATGAGCCCGGTGCATTCCTCGTCGAGGTTTTCATTGGCATTCTGGTCGCCGGAGTCCTGGAGCCATCTGGAGAAGTTGCAGCCGGCCAGCTCGAAATCCAGGAAGGAGATGTCGTTGTAGGAGAGGGAGAAATGGGTCTTGTTGAAAACCCAGTGACGGCAGAGGCTCTTGTTGAGCTTTGTCTCCTGGACGGTGGAGGCGATGCTGGCCTCGACGGTGAACGGCTCCAGGCCGCCGCTGTCGATGGTGAGCCGGGCCTCGCTGTCGCCGGTCAGGTTGATGACGATCTGGCCGAAACCCTGCAGCACATAGGCTCCGTTGATGAAGGTGAAGTTGCCGTACGCCCAGACGTCGTCCAGGTCCAGATTCTCGCCGGCCTTGGTGGAGGCAGGGTTCTTGGTGACGATGTACTCTCCGCCGGAGGTGAGTTCAATGGATTTAATGGGGCTGGAGGCGTCCTTGATTTCGTATTTTCCGATCTTGCGGTCGGCGTCCTTTCCAGCGTTGTCCTTGTTGCAGGAAGTCAGCCCTGTAAGAGCGATCAGAAGCATACTGGCCAGGGCGAGGAATTTTCGAGTATTCATAGCAGTTTATAATTAAGTCTTTGCACTTCGGTATTCATCTGCAAATACCGGACCACCTGAAAACATCTCCGTCCTTGCGTGGCACAGGGACGGAGACATTTTGGACTTGTTCGGGAAGAAGCTACTTCTTGAACAGTTTCTTGAGCGTGTTCCAGATCCACAGCAGGATCACGGCGCCGATGAGCGCGCTGATGATCTGGCCATACCACTGGGACCAGAAGGAACCGACCGCTCCGATCTTTCCGAGCAGCCAGCCACCGAACCAACCGCCGAGAAGACCGATGATGATGTTCCAGATCAGCCCTCCCTTGTCTTTCCACACGAAGAAGCCGGACAGCCAGCCGGCGATGGCTCCGAAGAGCAATGTGAGAAGAATGTTAACGATGTCCATGGTTTTTGAGGTTATTAGTTAGCAATAGCAAAAATAGGAAACATTTTGCAAGAAACAAACTTTGTCTCTATCTTTACATAAAGTAACGCGCTAACCACTTGATTGAATGAGTAGAATACACTTCTTGCCGGTGAAATACGGCGACTCTTTCGTCATCGAATGTGACAAGAACGGGCACCACGGCGTCGTCGTGGTCGACGGCGGGCCGACGGGATGCGGCGGCGTGCTGCAAGACAAGGTGAACGAAACCGGAACCCCCGACCTCATGGTGCTGACGCACTATGACGACGACCATATCGGAGGCCTTTCACAGTACATCAACGGAAGGATACGGAAGGGCGAGCTTCCCGCGAAGGAGGTCTGGGCCAATTGCGCCGGCTATGCGGAGGTGGAGGAACCGGCGCTGACAAAAAGCGCCTTGCAGGGCGTGAAGCTGTCGAAGGTGTTGAATGACCAGGCCGGTTCGGGAAAGCTGGAATGGCGGGACGATTTGATCGAGGGCGTTGCCAAGGAATTCCCCTTTGCCAGCATCGAAGTCGTCTCCCCCACGGCAGAAGGGCGCCGGCTGGCCGTTGGAAAACAGGAAATCGTAGCAGCGAAAGTGGAGACGAAGTCGACGGATACGGAGGAGGACCAGGAAGAGCCGATTCTTCCCCTGGAGGTCCTGGCCGAGGATTGCCCGAAGCCGCCCAGCGAGAAAGCGGACGCGGAGGTCGCCAATGCGGCAAGCATCGCCTTCATCCTGCGCTGTGACGGCCTGAGCGTCCTGATGCTGGGCGACTGCTATCCGCACAATGTGGTGGCTTACCTGCGGAGTAAAGGCTATTCGGAGGCCAACCCGCTGGCCGTGGACTTCGTGAAGGTGGCGCACCATGGAAGCCGGCACAACACGAACAATGAGTTGCTGGATCTTGTCAAGTGCAACCATTACCTCTTTTCCACCAATGGCGACAAGTTCGGTCATCCCGACCGGGAGTCGCTGGCCCACATCCTCTGCCATCCCACCCGGGACAGGAACGAGAAAGTCCATCTGTATTTCAACAGCGACCTGGTGACGCTTTTCAGGAAGAGCGGACATTTCATCCTGGACGGAGAACCGGAGGCGTATAACTTTGAGGTCCATGAGAACACGGCGGTCCTTCCCGAAAAGACCGCCGGGCAGGCCGCCGAAAAACCTATGCCCAAGCGGTCCTTCTGGAAGCGCTTCTTCTCCTGGCTGTTCGGCCGGCGGTAGGCCTCCTTTCCGGGGAAAAGTCGGAGACAATGATACGACATCGTCAATTTTGTTGTATCTTTGCACCCTCTTATGGAAAAGGTCAGACGCATCATTTCAACCTTTCTGCTGGCAGTCTATCTGTCGGCCGTGCTTGCGTCCACCTTTCACCGGCACCCGGAACACAGCCAGGGTCCTGATTGCGAGCAGTGTGTTCACCACCTTCCCCACGCCGGTCATATCGGCACTTACGAGGGAGCCCTTTCCGACTGTGTCCTTTGCCAATTCCTGGGAATTCCGTACGTATTGACCCTGTCCGCGGCCTTGCTGCTGCCGACGTGTCTGTTCAGCGGACTCCTCTCCCCGCTGCGGGAGAACTTCATTTCTTCTTATCGGCAACATACCCGCTCCCGAGCCCCTCCCGTCCTGTGTTTCGCTTAGTTTTTCGAATCACGGACATTTATTTGGGAAAGTATGATTGCAACCATCCTGGCTGCTTTCGTGCTGTTGCAGGTACAGGACACCACAGAGGTTCTGGGTCCGGCCACCATCTATGGTGAGTCCCGGCGCCAGGAACTGATGCACCTGTCCCTGGGCAGTGTGGAAGTGGGCCGAAACTACATAGAGAACAATTTTTCCGGGACGCTGGCCCAGAGCCTCAGCGCCATTCCGGGCGTTCAGGCCCGTGCCATCGGGTCCGGACAGTCCAAGCCGGCCATCCGCGGTCTCGGCTTCAACCGCATCGCCGTGGCAGTGGACGGCATCAAGCACGAAGGACAGCAGTGGGGAGACGACCACGGCCTGGAGATCGACCAGTTCGCCGTGGACCGCGTGGAGGTGATCAAGGGTCCGGGCGCGCTGATGTATGGGTCCGACGCCATCGGCGGCGTGCTGGGCATCTATACCAATTATCTGCCCACCAGGCCGTTTGAAGGCCGGGTGAACCTTTTCGGGCGCAGCAACAACCTGTCGGCGGGGCTTTCGGCCCGTCTGCAGGGACGCTCCGGTCCCTTCTACTGGAAACTGCACCTTACGGGCTCCGATTATGCCGATTACAAAGTTCCCACGGACGAGATCGAGTATTATTCCTATCGGATTCCTCTCAAGGACGGCACGCTGCGCAATACAGCGGGCCGGGAAAGGGATGCTTTCCTCATCCTGGGCTTTGTCGGGCCGCGTTTCCGGAATGACTTCAAGGTCTCGGAAATCTGGTCCAAGAGCGGCTTTTTCGCCAATGCCCACGGGCTGGAAGTCCGTCTGTCGGATATCGACTACGACGCTTCCCGCCGGGACATCGACCTTCCCTGGCAGAGCGTGAACCACCTGACGGTGCATAACCACTCCCATTTCCATGGGAACGGATTCACCCTGGACGGCGACCTGGCCTGGCAGATGAACCATCGGCAGGAGCGTTCGGAGCCGGTCTCGCACGGTTATATGCCCATTCCTCCGGATGACAAGGAGCGTGTTTTCCTCAAGCATACCTTCACGGGGAAACTGGGAGGCAAGATCGTCCTTTCCGAGCAGAATCTGCTCCAGACGGGCGTCGATGCCGAATTCCAGCACAACCGGCGGGACGGATGGGGCTTCATCATTCCGGACTTCGAGACCCTGTCGGGCGGTGTCTATGTGACCGACCGTCACACGGTGTCGGAGAGCCTGAACTTCAACGGCGGAGTCCGTTATGACCGTTCGTACACGTTTATCCACGGTTATACGGACTGGTTTACCACGCCGGACGAAAGCGGAACGCCCGTGTACAAGCAGCGCTCCGGCGATATCCGGCGGGACTTCGACAGTTTCACCTGGTCGCTGGGGGCCGCCTGGAGCCCGGGCCGATGGGTGCTCAAGGCCAATGTCGGCAAGAGCTTCCGCGTCCCGATTCCCAAGGAGCTGGGAGCGGACGGTGTGAACTATCACATCTTCCGTTACGAGAAAGGCTCGGCGGACCTGCAGCCGGAGAAGTCCTATCAACTGGATGCCGGCATCAACTGGATGGGAGAGAAACTCTCTTTCCGTGTCGATCCGTATCTGAACTGGTTCCCCAACTACATCTACCTGAACCCCGGGTCCTCCTATTATGAAGGACTGCAGATGTATACCTATACGCAGGCGCAGGTGTTGAGGACCGGATTCGAGGCGCAGGTCACCTGGCAGCTGTTCCGTTTCCTGGAGTTGGAGGCCAAGGGAGAGTACCTCTGGGCCCGGCAGATGTCCGGAGCCAAGAAAGGCTACACCCTTCCTTTCTGCCCGCCGTGGAAAGCCGTTTTCAGTGCCCGTTATTCCTTCCTGGAGGATGGTTTCGTCCTCTTCGATGTCCGTGTCGCCGGAAGGCAGGACCAGATTGTCCCGCCCGAAAAGCCCACCGAGGGCTGGTACACGCTCAATCTTTCGGCCGGGAAGAGTTTTCCCCTCGGCCCCATAGTGCTCAAGACCGGCATTCAGGTGGAGAACCTCCTGAACCGGCGTTATTACGACCATACGAACTATTATAGACTCATCGGCGTCCCGGAGCCCGGCTTGAACGCCTCGCTCATGCTGGGAGTCGATTTTTAACACGAATCATCATGAAAAAAAATACCATTATCCTGATCGCCGCCGCCCTTGTGCTGGCATTTGTTTCCGTTTCCTGCAAGAAAGACACGCCTGTCGCCAAACCTCAGATCACCCTTACCGAAGTGGGCCACGAGAACTCCTTCGAGGCTATGCGCGGTGACGACATGCACCTTGAAGCGGACATCCTGGCCGAAGGCCTGATCAGCCGCATCGACGTGGAAATCCATCAGGAAGGCGGAAGCTTTGAGATCGAGAAAACCTATACGGACGGGAAGTATGTCGGCGTGAAGAACGTGGAGTTCCACGAGCATATCGACATTCCCGCCGACGCTCCCCTGGGCGAGTATCACCTGCATTTCACGGTCACCGACCGCGAGGGGCAGACGTCACAGGCCGAAGCGCATATCCATGTGATTGAATTTGATGAACACGAGCATCATGAAGAATAGCAAATTGTTTCCCTCCCTGCTGCTGTGCGCACTCTGTGCGTGCAGCAGCCCTTCGGGGGAAAAGGACCTCGTCCCGCCCGAAATCTTCCCCGGCGGCGAATTCACGTCCCCGCTCAACTGCCAGGAATTCCCCCGCGGCGGCGTCCTGCCCTTCTCCTACGTCTTCTCCGATGACGTGGAGCTGGGCTCGTTCAACCTGGAAGTCCACAACAACTTCGACCATCACACCCACAGCACGGAAGCCGGAGAGTGCCGGCAGGATCCCGTAAAGCAGCCGGTCCACCCCTGGATATTCAACCAGGATTATCCCATTCCCTCCGGGGAGACGGTCCATGAAGCCAATCTCCAGATTCCCATTCCGGCGGACATCGATCCCGGCGAATACCACTTCATGATCCGGGTGACCGATGCCTCCGGCTGGCAGCAGCTCCGCTCGGTCAGCATCCGGATTTCCGAAAACGGGATGTAGCTCCCGAGAAACAGCATTTCAGGAGCCTTCCGTTCCAGCCGGATACGCTACTTCGAGTTGCCTCTCTTGGCTTCGGAAGGAAGGTATCCGTAAAGCTCCTTGTAGCACTTGCTGAAATAGCGCGGCGAGGTGAAGCCGACTTCGTAGCAGATTTCCGAGATGGTAAGCCCTCCTTGGATAAGCAGCCTCTCGGCGTGGCGGAGCCTTACGATCTTGATGAATTCCGAGGGCGTACTGCCGGTAGCGGCGACCATGCGGCGATAGAGGTTGGCTCTCGACATTCCCATGGCCTCGGCCATCTGCTCGACGCTCAATTCGCTTTCGACAATGTTCTTTTCGACAAAGGCCGTCACCTTGTCAACGAATTTGCGGTCCACCGACACCACGTTCCTCTCCTCGATGCGGGCCTTCAATTTGCCGGAGGTGTCGATGCCGGCCCGGGAGACGAGGATGGCGATATGCTCCTGGAGAACCTTGATGTCAAACGGCTTGGTGAAGTAGTCGTCCGCCCCGCAATCGCGGCTTTTCTTCTCGTTCTCGTCGGTAAGCCTCGCCGTCAGCATGACGACGGGGATATGGGTCGTCGCCGGATTGGCCTTGATCCTTTGGCAGAGTTCATTTCCGTCCATATTGGGCATCATCACATCGGAGAGCACGATATCCGGACGGAGGGTCTCCATCTTTTTCAGCGCGGCCTGGCCGTCCGTCGCCGTGATGACGTTGTACTCGGAGGAGAGGACGCCGGAAAGATAATCCAGGAAGTCATCGCTGTCATCGACAAGCAGCAGGTTGGTTCTCCTGGCGGCGGGGCGGGCTGTGTCGGCGTCTGCGGGAGCATCTTTCCGGCACAGCGAACTTTTCACGAATCCGTCTCCTGAGGCTTTGCATTCTTTTGCGGGAATGGACACCGTAAATGTCGCGCCGCCTCCTGGGGTATCGGAAACCTCCACCCGTCCTTCATGCATCCGGACATATTCCAGGACGATGTTGAGCCCGATTCCGCTTCCGCCCTTGTTCGCAGAGCCTTCACCCTGCCAGAAACGGTCGAACAGATGCGGTTTCTCCTTGTCGGGGATTCCCTTGCCATTGTCCGAGACCTTGATGATGGCATCGCTGCCGTCCAGGGAAAGGTCCACATTCACCCTTCCGCCTTCGTCGGTATACTTGATGGCGTTGCTCAGGAGGTTGGTCACCACCTTGGAGATCTTATCCTCGTCGAACAGCATTTCGATATGGTCCTTCGAGGTCCGGAAGGTCAGCGTGATGCCTTTTTCCTTCAAGGCGAGGAACTGTTCCACCGAAAAGCGGACCGTTTCTACGAGGTCCTTCCGCGAGAAGTGGACACTTTGGGCATTCATCATCAGGCTTCTGAGGTCCAGCATCTGGTTCACCATGTCCAGCAGTTTGCGGGCATTCCTTTTGGCAATGACCAGTTTACCCTTTATCTGCTCGTCCTGTTCCTCTCCTATTGCGTCGGAAAGGGGAGAAAGGATCAGAGAGAGGGGGGTACGGAGCTCGTGGCTGATATTGACAAAGAAGATTTGCTTCATTTCGGAAATGGCCTTCTCTTCCCTTTCCTTCCTGCGGTTCTGGCTTATCCGGTAGAGAACGGACAGGAATCCAAACAGGAGCAGGGTATAGATGAGGATGGCCAGGCTGCTCTTGTACCAGGGCGGGCGGACGGTGATGTCCAGGCTGCTCACAGGGCCGGAAGCGTTGCCTTCCGCATCGGCGATGGCGACATCCAGTTTCATCCTGCCGGATTTCGCGTTGGCGAACTGCACCGCCGGCATGCCGTCCGGTGTCGGGGTCCATTGGCTCCCGTCCGTGCTGAAGATGAACCGGGGCTGGCCGGGCTTTCCGATGGAGGAAGAGGCCAGATGGATGATGAAGGAGCGCTGTTTCCAGGAGAGGGTCATGCGGGGCTCCACGTTTTTCTCTCCCTCCGGCAGGACGATGCCGCTGAAAATGACATAGGTGGAGTCCCGGTCCTGGATGATGTCCTTGGGAACAATCCTGACGAATCCCCGTTGACAGCCGGCCAGGATGTCTCCGTTCCTGAGACTGACCATCGAGTTCTTGTTGAAGAGGACATCCGGCACGCCTTCGTTCGTTCCGTAGGATGTGGCGAAGAATTCCCAGCCATCACCCCTGGAATTCACCTGGATGCGCGTGAGCAGATTGTTGGAGCAAACCCAAAGAGCGCCCAGGGTGTCTTCCGCGACGGAAACGGTGTGGAAATTGGTGGAGTTCCCCCGGATATCCACCGAATAGGTCTTTTCGGAGGAGATGTCGTGGGCGTGGATGCCCTTGTTAGAGGCAATCCAAAGAAGCCCCCTGGAGTCGATGAAGATATCCCGGACGTGCAATTCATCCAGTTGTCCGGCTCCGATTGCCTTGATGGTCTTGGTTTCCGGATTGAACACATCGACACCTTTGGCATGCCCGATGTAAAGGAGTCCGTTTTCGGAGAAGCAGAGCGAACTGACATGGTCTTCCCTCAGCGGGCTGTTCCCGTGATGATAGGTTTCCGATTCGCCCGTGACGATGTCCATTACCTGGAGACCCGCCCCAAGGGTGCCGATATAGAGTGTCCCGTCCTTGGTGCATTTGATGTCCCAGACGTCATTGCTTGCCAGGTTGCTTGTGGCGGTGTGGTAGGACGTCCAGCGGCCGTTGCTGAAATGGGCGAGGCCTCCCCGGAAGGCTCCGAACCAGAGGGATCCGTCGGGAGCGAGCGTGCTGCTCACCACGATGTCGGAAAGCAGCCCGTCCTGGTCCGTCCGG
>JAEEGI010014950.1_pt1 | contig 16240 bp, 13 predicted proteins | sample 8958751 | NCBI WGS metagenome assembly JAEEGI01 (sample SAMN16246545, study PRJNA631951) | gut metagenome | biome: gut microbiome; feature: rumen; material: KS-attached | host: Bos | place: Iran: Karaj | collected 2018-10
ACCATCATGTTGGATATGGGTATGGAGGATACTCCCTCTTTATCGATTTGCATTCAGCAACAAAAGGTCATGTTGTTTTGGCGTGCAATGTCGATGTTCTCGAATACGAATGGAAGGATTGATTGCAAACTCTATCACGGCTTTGAAGCCGTTGATGAACTCGTTCGAAATTTCTAACACCTGTTCTACTACTTAAAAATGCTAACTGATTAATTATAAATCTGTTAGCTTTTTTCTTATGAGGGAGGTAGCTATCAATACTCTATCGTCTCCGGATAGGTCTTGAAATCAGGGTCGGCCTTCCCTATACGTCTGCTGATAAGACGAACATTGTTAGGGCTTTGGAAACGATAGGTTCTATAACAATGATATCGATAGTGAGTCAGATCACAATCTGGCGCTTGCATCGGATCTTCATAATGATACATATGTTCGAAGGCTTCCCAAGGTTCCAAGGCTGACATATTGATAACCAGGGACGGGTCCCAATCAGACTCCACAAGCACGTGTTTATTCCCGTAGCGGTAGAGCCCTATCCAGTTCGGGTATCTGGTTATTACTGAATCAACGGGTATGGGAGGAGGAAGCGAATTGTAAGGAGAATTGTCACGCAGGGGATCAAACAGACTATCGTCTAATTCTATACTTGTCGTGTCTATCTCAAATGTACTATACTCCCATACTGCGGCATTGGCGCTGAAACGAATCAAAGAATCCTGGCCATCCAGCCAGAAACTGACGGCAAATAATGACGGCGCACCGTAGGAGTTGGGAATACTGTCGATCCTTTCTAAAAAGCACAGTAGCGAGTCCTGAATGGCCGCATCCTTGAAAAGAGGCGTTTCCTCTTTCTTGAAATTACATCCATCCATTAGGAAAAGAAGCAAAAAGACTGAAACGATTGTAAGGACTCGCTCTTTCATATCAGGAGTATTAACAGACACAACAGTAACAATAACTAAAAATCCCGCAAAAATCACACCCCCACACAACCAAACAAGAAAAGAAAAAGGGACGCAATGCCCTTTTTCATTCATTCTACTTCACAACCTCAAACTGGTCTACACCCGGGATAAGTGCGATACCTGTTTCTTCCAGGTGAATCTGTCCGGCGGAGTCTATGAAGCGCACGGTGAAGACTTTTCCTTCGAGTCGCCTTGCCTGCCAGTCCATTCCGCCGGCAGTATCCATCTTTACGACCCTTATTATGGATCCTGGTCCCCCTTCATGACTACGTACACAAGTGAAGCGTACAACTGGAAGGCAATCTATGCTTGCTTTTTTGTACGCATCTCGCACCAATCCCCTCTGTAAGCCCACTTCGCGGGAGATGCGTACAAGAATTCGCCCATGGGGAAACATTTATATGTACGCATCAGCAGTGTACATGTGATAACACAGTGGCGTCATAAAATGTGACCATTTTTTTGTTAAACATCACTGGTCGCATATATGGTCACAGATTTGGACCGAATTTGGATAGAAAGGCCTTGTCATCCGGCTTGGGCGATCCGTTCTATCATAGACACGTCCGGAACTGACAGGAGCCCTGTAACAGCTTGATAGACAATAAAAAATCCGCCGCTGGAAAGCGCCGGGTATATAGTGAGGTTGTTTCAGGTGCAAGCGGTTTCGTACTCACCGGCTTGCTTATATCGTATGTTCAGTAGCGGGAGTGGGTCACGATCCCACGACCTCCGGATTATGAATCCGACGCTCTAACCAGCTGAGCTACCCCGCCGTCATTGTTTTTCAAAAAGAAAATCAGCTTGACGAAGGCTGATTTTCGGTTGAGATAGAAGGACTCGAACCCTCACTGACAGAGCCAGAATCTGTAGTGCTACCATTACACCATATCTCAATATCCCAAAACGGGACTGCAAAGGTACTACTTTTTTCCGAATCTGCAAGCCGTTTTCAGAAAAAAGTTCAGTTCTCCACCAGGACAGGCGGCGGAAGCGGGCCGACCGGCGTATAAGTGCGGTGCTCCTGCATGCCGGGCGTCAGGCTGGCGTCTTTGTCGCGGACCGGATCGACCGTAATATCCTTCGCCAGCCAGGAGTCGAACGTGAAGCCGGCCGCATCGCCCGAGAGGGTGAAGATGCGCTTCGCAATCAGGTAGCGCTGCCAGGCGGAGAAATAGAATCGGTTGTCGATCATGCAACTGATCTTCTCGGAACGCCAGCGGCCGTAGATGTAGCCCATGGCTCCCTGGTACACGCCGATGCGGCTGTAATGGGAATCGAGCGCCGTCAGGTCGTCCTGGCGGTCCAGCAGGGTCTCCTTCCAAGGGGCGGCCGCCGGATCGGAGGCCACGTTAAGGGCCATCGGGACGGGCCATGTATGGCCGTCGATCCCGCCGTTGATATATTTCAGTTGTTCACTGGACCAGTACTCGTCACCCAGCCGACCGAAGCAGTGACCGCCGAACTCATGGACCAGGATGTTGCGCCAGTCACCGTTGCTCTGGCCCAGTTCGGCAAGGTCTTCCTGGGTCGTGAAGCGGTAGTAATTCTGCAGGTCCTCGCTGGACGACGGCGTCGGAATCGGATCGTCCGTCGCAGCCATAATGCTTTCGTACTGCCAGGAAAGGCCACCGCCCCCCCTGGTATACGGAATCATGCCGAAACCCTGTCCGTTGCTGTAGGACCAGCATATGCCGCCATACCGCGTATCGTTGATGATCATGATGATGGGCACTTCGGAGATGGGGTGGATGCCGTTTACGATGTCGGGGCAATACTCGTTCACGAATGCGAACACCTTCGAATCGTCGGCCCGCATGTCACCATGTGCGGTTTCGCCCCATGCGGCGCTGAACAGGGTGGACACGGACTTCGTGACGGTACCGTTCCCGTCGGTGACGCTGGCTCCGGATTGAGGCGATGCTGCCTTCAGGAAATACACGTTGAACCGGTTCCGGTAAGTCTTGTACGGTTCCGTGGAGAACAGAGCGTCCACACCGGACCGGGCCAGTTGCTCGAACAGGGGAAGTTCGTCCATGGTGAATCCTTCCGGAATGACAGCGACCGTAACCGGCTTAGTCCCTTCCGTCGCTGTCATATACCTGACGGCTTCCACGCCGGCACCGCCGCTCACGAACTCGTCACCCAGGCTGATGGTGCCGAAATCCTTGATACGGGAGCGCTCGAACGTCAGGCTCTTGGAAGAACGCTTGACCGTCGAAGCGCCCACACCGTCGGAGAATTCCATCTTGAACCCGGACGTCTGGCGCGGCCAGAGCGCGATGTAATAATCCTTACCGGCTTCGAAATCGCCTTTCAGGACCACCTTGGACGACTTGACATCGTCCGTGAAATAATAGGAAGGGCTCTCGGAGAGGAAACCGTCCACGTTCAGGAAAGACCTGTCACCCGCGATGGCGCCGGTAGCCGTGAACGTGATTTCCTTGACCTGGGAGACGATGGCGCCGTCCAGGCGGAACTTCAGCAGGGAAATGGCGTTGTTCAGTGTCAACGGATCGTCCAGCGTCTTGGTCAGTTGGTCCGCATAGGCGAAGGCGCGGTTCATCCCTTCCTCGATGCCGCCGGCCACTGCGTTCTGGTTCACGGGAAGGTTGAGTCCGTACAGGAACGATCCATCGGGCAAGACCCCGAACTTGGGCAGGTTCGGATAAATGCAGTGGAATCCGGTCCCGGACAAAGTGGTGTACGTGGAGAAAGAGGCCGAGGTGACGCCATCATCCTGTGTGGAGAACAGCGTATAGTTGTAACTACCTTCGTTGTAGTTGAACAGGCAGTAAAACGAGTCGCCGCGCGTCCAGAGGAGTTTCGCTTCCGACTCCCCCGGCTCCAGGCGGGAACGCGTCTGCGCGGGGTCGGCAAAGCCGGCGTAAACGGAGAACTGAGCGCCGGCCGGAGCGGAAACACCGGCGGCGGGTTCGACGGCAAATGGATCCGCGGAGACGGAATCCGAAACTTGAGCCGGTCCTGCCGTGGAGGCTATCTCCTCCACCTTGGCGCAGCCAGCCAGACCCAACACGGCCGCGCAAATCCACATTATCCTTTTCATGGCAGGTCAGTTGTCAAATTCAGGATCGAACGGATCGAACGGATACGGCTCGGTGGAACCGGTCAGCAAAGCGGATTCCAGTTCCAGGTCACGAACCCGGCATTGGGGTTTTTCATAGTGCAGCATGGCTATTCCCATTCAATGGTTCCGGTGGGCTTCGGGGTGAGGTCGTACAGCACGCGGTTCACGCCCGGCACTTCCGTGATGATACGTCTGGTGATGTGGTGCAGCAGCGCATAGGGGATTTCCTCGATGGTGGCGGTCATCGCATCGCGGGTGTTGACGGCACGGATGATGACCGGCCAGTCCCAACTGCGCTTGTTGTCCTTGACGCCCGTGGACTTGTAGTCGGGGACGATGGTGAAATACTGCCAGACCTTGCCCTCGAGGCCGTTCTTCGCGAATTCCTCGCGCAGGATGGCATCGCTTTCGCGCAGGGCCTCCAGGCGGTCGCGCGTGATGGCGCCGGTGCAGCGGACACCCAGGCCGGGGCCGGGGAACGGCTGGCGATAGACCATGTTGTCAGGAAGGCCGAGTTCCTTGCCCACGACGCGGACCTCGTCCTTGAACAGGAGTTTGATGGGCTCCACGAGTTCGAACCGGAGGTCTTCGGGGAGGCCGCCCACGTTGTGGTGGGACTTGACGGGACCGGATTCGACGATGTCCGGATAGATGGTTCCCTGCGCCAGGAAACTGATGCCCTCGAGTTTGCGGGCCTCCTCCTCGAACACGCGGATGAATTCCGCGCCGATGATCTTGCGCTTCTGCTCGGGATCGGCCACGCCGGCCAGTTTGTCCAGGAAACGGTCCGTGGCATCCACATACACCAGGTTGGCGTCGAGTTCGTCACGGAACACGCGCACCACCTGCTCGGGCTCGCCCTTGCGGAGGAGTCCATGGTTCACATGGACGGAAACCAACTGCTTGCCCACGGCCTTGATGAGGAGCGCCGCGACGACGGAGGAATCGACACCGCCCGACAGGGCGAGCAGGACCTTCTTGTCGCCGATCTGGGCGCGCAGTTCCTGAATCTGTTCTTCGATGAATTTCCGGGCCAGTTCGGGCGTCGTGATCCGCTCCATGTCGGCGGGACGAACATTGCTTGTACTCATGGTTTTAATGCTGATATGTTAATTTTCGTTCTATTCCCATTCAATCGTTGCCGGCGGCTTCGAACTCACGTCGTACACCACCCGGTTCACGCCCCGGACCTTGTTGATGATCTCGTTGGAGACCTCGGAGAGGAAGTCGTAGGGGAGCGGGAACCAGTCGGCGGTCATCGCGTCGGTGGAGACGACCGCGCGGAGGGCGACAGGATGTTCGTAGGTGCGCTCGTCGCCCATCACCCCGACGCTGCGGATGGGCAGCAGGACCACGCCCGCCTGCCAGATGGCGTCGTACAGGTTCGTGGCCATGAAGCGGGGGTCCGAGGCGGACCGGAAGCCCATGCCGGTGCAGTCGTAGGCGCGGAGGCCCTTGATGAAGATATCGTCCGCATCGCGCAGGATGCGGAGTTTTTCCTCGGTGATGTCGCCCAGGATACGGACGCCCAGGGACGGGCCCGGGAAAGGATGCCGGCCCACGAGTTCCTCCTTGATGCCCAGGGCGCGGCCCACGCGGCGGACCTCATCCTTGAAGAGCATCCGGAGGGGTTCCACGACCTGCAGGTTCATTTCCTCGGGAAGGCCGCCCACGTTGTGGTGGCTCTTGATCTTGGAGGCGATGCCGGGGATGCCGGCGGACTCGATGACGTCGGGGTAGATGGTCCCCTGGGCGAGCCAGCGGGCGCCCTCGATCTGCCGCGCGTACTTGTCGAACGTCTCCACGAACAGGCGGCCGATGACCTTCCGCTTGGCCTCGGGTTCCGAGACCCCGGCAAGGGCGTCCAGGAAGGCGCGGGAGGCATCGACTCCGATGACGTTCAGGCCCATGTCCTGATACGAGGTGAGGACATCCTCGAACTCGTTCTTCCGGAGGAGGCCGTTATTGACAAAGATGCTGGTGAGGTTATGGCCGATGGCCTTGTGCAGCAGCACGCCCGCGACGGTGGAATCCACCCCGCCGCTCAGGCCCAGGATGACCTTGTCGTTCCCGAGCCGGGCGCGGAGGTCCGCCACCGTGGTCTCGATGAAGGAATCCGGGGTCCAGTCACCCTCGCAGCCGCAGATGCCGAGGGCGAAATTCGCAAGGATCTTCCCGCCTTCCTCGGTATGGAACACTTCCGGGTGGAACTGGACCGCGAAGGTGGGCTCGCCTTCGATCTGGTAGGCGGCGTAAGGGATATCGGCTGTCCGCGCGATGGCGACGCCCCCTTCCGGCAGACGGGAGATGGTGTCGCCGTGGGACATCCACACCTGGGAATGGGCCTTCACCCCGGCCAGGAGCGGAGAGTCCGGACGGATGACGTCCAGCATGGCACGGCCGTATTCGCGGGCGAGGGAACCTTCGACCTTGCCGCCGCAGGAATGGGCGATGTATTGGGCGCCGTAACAGATGCCCAGGATCGGCAGGCGGCCCTTGATGGGGGCCAGGTCCAGTTGCGGCGCATTCGCGTCGCGGACGGAACAAGGGCTGCCGGACAGGATGACACCCTTCACCGTGTCATCCAGCGCCGGCATTTTATCAAAGGGGAAGATCTCGCAATAGACATTCAACTCCCGGAGGCGACGGCCGATCAACTGAGTCACCTGGGAGCCGAAGTCTAGGATCAGGATCTTATTCACCGCGGGAGTAGTTGGGGGTTTCCTTGGTGATGGTGATGTCGTGCGGGTGGCTTTCCGTCATGCCGCTGGCGGTGACGCGGGTGAACTTCGCGTGCTTCAGGGCCTCCAGGTCGCGGGCGCCGCAGTAGCCCATGCCGGAGCGGAGGCCGCCCACCAACTGGTACACCGTCTCGGCGAGGGTGCCTTTGTACGGAACCCGTCCCACGATGCCTTCCGGCACCAGTTTCTTGAGTTCCACCTTGTCGGACTGGAAATAGCGGTCCTTGGAGCCGGCGGCCATCGCGTCGATGGAACCCATGCCGCGGTAGGCCTTGAACTTACGGCCGCTGTAGATGATCGTTTCGCCCGGGGATTCCTCCGTACCGGCGAACATGGAGCCGCACATCACGCAGTCGCCGCCGGCCGCGAGGGCCTTGACGACATCGCCGGAGTAGCGGAGGCCGCCGTCGGCGATAAGCGTCGCGCCGGTGCCCTTGACAGCCTGGTAGGCGTTGTAGATGGCGCTCAGTTGGGGCACGCCCACGCCCGCGACGATGCGGGTGGTGCAGATGGAGCCCGGGCCGATGCCCACCTTCACGCCGTCGGCGCCGGCCTTCACGAGGTCACGGGCGCCTTCCTCGGTAGCGACGTTGCCCACTACCACGTCCAGGGACGGGAAAGCCGATTTCACGCGCTTCAGCAGGTCGATCACGCCCTTGGAGTGTCCATGGGCGGAATCCAGCACGACGGCGTCCACGCCTTCGGCATACAGGGCGGCAACGCGGTCCAGGGCGTCCGGCGTGATGCCGATGCCCGCCGCCACGCGGAGACGTCCCCGGTCGTCCTTGCAGGCATCCGGGTGCAGGCGCTCCTTGATGAGGTCCTTGTAGGTGATAAGGCCCACGATGCGGCCGTTCGCATCCACCACGGGGAGTTTCTCCACCTTGTATTTCTGGAGGACGGACTTCACGTACTCGCGGTCCGTCCGGTTGTCGGGGATGGTCACCAGGCCTTCGGCCGTCATCACGGCACGGACCGGCACGGACAGGTCCTCGAAGAAGCGGACGTCGCGGTTCGTGACGATGCCCACGAGGTGCCGCTCGCCGTCGGTCACGGGAATGCCGCCGATGTGGTTTTCCCGCATGAGCCGGAGGGCGTCTCCGACGGTCTGGTCCTGGTTGATGGTGACGGGGTCGCTGATCATTCCGTTCTCGGAACGCTTGACCTTGCGGACCTCCGCCGCCTGTGCGGCTATGCCCATATTCTTATGGATGACGCCGATGCCTCCTTCCCTTGCCAGGGCGATGGCCATCGGCGCCTCGGTGACGGTGTCCATCGCAGCGGACACGACCGGTATGTTCAGGCTGATGTTGCGGGAGAAGCGCGTATGCAGGCTTACCTCCCGCGGAAGGACTTCGGAGTACGCCGGAATGAGGAGTACATCGTCAAAAGTAAGGCCTTCCTGGGCAATTCTTTCATCGATAAAGGACATGTTGCGCGGAATTTTTGCAAAGGTAGCGATTTTTCTCAAAAATCGCGGTACCGCTCAACTGTATTTCCGCGGAAATCTGAAGACGATGGACAGGGAGGCGAACACGGCCAGGGCGAAGGGATAGTAGAGGTAGCCCGTGATGGAGGCGGCGGACACGCCGGCGAGGCCGGAAGCCATCAGCATCTGGGCGCCGTAGGGGATGATGCCCTGGATCAGGCAGGAGTACGTGTCCAGGATGGAGGCTGTTTTGCGCGGGTCCAGCCGGAACTTTTCCGAGATGTCCTTCGCCAGCGGTCCCACGGTGATGATGGAGATGGTGTTGTTCGCCGTGCAGAAGTTCACCAGGGACACCAGTCCGGCGATGGAGAAATAGGCCCCGCGCGGTCCCCGGATGCGCCGGGTGAGGCCTTGGATGATGAAGTCCAGGCCGCCGTTGTAGCGGATGAGTTCCAACATGCCGCCGGCGAGCAGGGAGACGATGATCAGTTCGCCCATCGACCCGATGCCGGTGCCGATGGAGGACATCCATCCGATCCAGTCGTAGGCGCCCGTGCTCCAGCCGATGACCCCGTTCACGCCGATGCCGAGCGCGAGCACCGTCACCACATTCATCCCCGCGAGGGCCAGGCCGATGACCAGCAGGTAGGGGATGAGCCCCAGCCAATGGACGGACGCCGTCGCCGGTGCCGCTTCCACCTTCAGGCCCATCACCACGTACAGGACCGTCACCACCAGCGCGGCCGGCGCTGCAATCCACAGGTTAGCCCGGAACTTGTCCCGCATCGAGCAGCCCTGGGTCTTGGTGGCCGCCACGGTCGTGTCGGAAATGAACGAGAGGTTGTCACCGAAGAAGGAGCCGCCGATGATGACGGCTGTCATCATGGGCACGCCCACGCCCGTTTCCTGGGCGATTCCCGCTGCGATGGGTACCAGGGCCACGACCGTGCCCACGCTGGTGCCGATGGCCATCGAGATGAAACAGGCCGCGAGGAACAGTCCCGCGAAGATCAGTTTTCCGGGCAGGATGCGCAGCATCGCATTGACGGTCGCGTCGATGGCGCCGATATCCTTGGCCGTCGCGGCGAAGGCGCCCGCCAGGACGAAGATCCAGATCATCAGGAGGACGTTCCGGTTTCCCGCGCCGCGGGAGAAGATGGAGATCTTGTCGTCCGTCTTCTCCACGCTGCGGGTGATGACCATCGCGTACGCCGATGCGATGATGAACGCCGCAGCGACGGGAACCTTGTAGAAGTCCCGCGCCACGAGCGATGACACCAGGTACGCCAGCAGGAATACCAGGAGCGGGCTGAGCGCCAGCCAGCCGTTCATCTTGCGGCCGCCGGGGAGTTCCGGCCGCAGATTCTCCGTATGGATCGCCACTTACCGGTTCTCCGCGGCCTCGACGGCCTTGAAGTAGCGGTAACTGTTCACCTTCACCTCACCGATGGAAGCCTCGTCGCAGACGATGGTGCCCGCCGGGTGGTTCTGCAGGCCGCTGAGGGTGCAGTAGTGGGACATCGGCCCCTCGATCGCATCCTTCAGGGCGCGCGCCTTCTTGGAACCGAAAGCGAGGATGACGACCTCCCTGGAGGACAGGACGGTGGCGACGCCCACGGTGAGCGCCTGGGCGGGAACGGCCTCCGGGTTGCCTTCGAAGAAACGGGCGTTGACCTCGCGGGTGTCCTGGGTGAGGGTCACCACGCGGGTGCGGGAACTCAGCGAGGAGAAGGGCTCGTTGAAGGCGATGTGTCCGTCTTCGCCCACTCCGCCGAGGAACAGGTCGAATCCGCCGGCATCGACGATGGCCTGCTCATAGGCGGCGCACTCGGCCTCCGTGTCGGGGGCGTTGCCGTCCAGGATGTGGATGTTCTCCGCCGGCTCGTCGATATGGTCGAACAGATAGCGGTGCATGAAGGAGTGGTAACTCTCGGGATGCTCCACGGGGAGTCCTACGTACTCGTCCATGTTGAAGGAGATCACATTCTTGAAGGAGACCTCGCCGGCCTTGACCATGCGGATGAGTTCGGCATAGGTGTCGATCGGGGTGGAGCCGGTGCAGAGGCCCAGCACGAAAGGCTTGTCGGAGACTTTTGCCTTCTCGTTGATCTTGGACGCGATATAGTGCGCGGCCCACAGGGAGCCTTGCTTCGCGTTGTCACGGATGATGACTTTCATGATGTCAAGTAAGTAAAATATACACTAAAGACTAACAGAGTTTCAGGAATACTTCGATGGCCTGGTATTCCGCCATGCCCAACTGGTCGTAGAGCCTGGCGGTGTTCTGGGTACGCTCCTCGGCCCGCTGCCAGAACTCGCGCGGATCCTCGCCCGGGAACGGGACGATGTCCTTCTGCGAGAGATGGCGGAAGATGGCGTGGCGTTTCTTGACGACCTCGTCCGGGCTCAGCGGGACGGCCATGTCCACGCGGCCGAGTTCCCACTCCATCCAGGCGCCGCGATAGAGCCAGATGTGGGTGTCGGCGAGCCAGTCGTTGCCTTCGGCCTTGAGTTGCTCCACGGCGTCGAGGGCGGCTTCCGTACATACGCGGTGCGTCCCGTGCGGGTCCGCCAGGTCGCCGGCCATGAAGATCATGTGGGGCTTGAGCCGGGAGATGAGGTCCTTGATGATGTCCACGTCGGCCTGGGTGCGCGGCTTCTTCTTGATGCCGCCGGACTCGTAGAACGGGAGGTTCAGGAAGTGTGCGTTGGTGTTGTCGTTGAGGCCGAAGGAACGGACGGCGCCGCGGGCTTCGCTGCGGCGGATGGCGCCCTTCATGTCCAGGAGCGCGCGGGGTTCGGGCTCGCCGGGGCGCTTGCTCTCGACGAGGGCCTTGGTTTCGGCGAACTTGTCGGCAAAACCGAGTTGGTATGCGGCGTCCATGTGCTGGAGCACGACGTCGTCGTGGACCGCCACGTTGCCGGAGGTCTCATAGGCGACATGCACGTCGTGGCCCTGGGAGGCCAGGCGGATGAACGTTCCGCCCATGGAGATGACGTCGTCGTCCGGGTGCGGGGAGAAGATCAGGACGGTCTTCGGGTACGGGAGGGCGGACACGGGCCGCGTGGTGTCTTCGGCCCCGGCGCCCGGCTTGCCGCCCGGCCAGCCCGTGATGGTGTGCTGGAGGTCGTTGAAGACGTCGATGTTGATCTTGTCATACGGGCCGAACCGTTCGAGCAGTTCGCCGAGATTGTTCTCCAGGTAGTCCTTTTCCGTGAGTTTCAGGATGGGCTTGCCGACGGTCTGGCACAGCCATACGACCGCCTTGCGGACGAACTTGGGCGTCCAGTCGCAGGGTCCCACGAGCCAGGGGGCGACCACGCGGGTCAGCAGGCTCGCGGCGGTCTCGTCCACGAAGAAGTGGATGTGGTCGTGACGCTGCAGCAGGGAGGCCGGGCAGGCGGAGGTCATCTCGCCTTCGGCGACGGCCTTGACCGCCCGGGCCTTGTCTTCACCCCAGGCCATCAGGACGATGCGGCCGGCGGTGAGCATCGTCCCGATGCCCATCGTGATGGCGCTCTGCGGCGTGGCCGTGATGTCGTGGTTGAAGTTCTTGGCCTGGCGCTTGCGGGACTTGTAGGAGAGGCGGACGGTGCGGGTGCGCGTCTTCTCGTTGCTGCCGGCTTCGTTGAAACCCACCTGTCCGTCTTCGCCGATGCCGACGACCAGCAGGTCCAGGTTCCGCGCGATCTTGTCGAATTCCGCGCAGTAGGCGGACACGAATTCCTGCGGGACGGTGCCGTCGGGGATGTGGATGTTCTCCTTCCGGATGTCGATCTTGTCCAGCAGGGTCTCGTGGAGACGGTGGTTACGGCTCTGGATCGCATCCTGGGAGGAAGGATAGTACTCGTCGATGGACACGACCTCGACGTTCCGGAACGAAACCTGTCCGGCCTGGTAGCGGCGGGCGAGTTCGTTGTACAGGGAGGTGGGGGTGGCTCCGGTGGTGAGGCCGAGGCGGAACAGCCGCCCTTCCGGCGTGGCCTTGATGGCATCGACCACGAGGTCGGCCACCGCATAAGAGGCGGGCCGGGATTCGGGATAGATCTCGGTCCAGATTTTTTCATAGTTATGCAGGATGCCTTTCGGGAGATTCTTCTCGATCAGGCCTCCTTCGTAAGGCAACGTAAAATGTTTTTTACTCATAACTGGCTGTCACTGAGTTCAAAGGTATTGCCCTGGCGGATGTCGCCCGTCTGGAGGCCCTTCTTGAGCCATCTCATGCGCTGGGCGGCGGTACCGTGGGTGAAGGATTCTTCGACGGCGTAGCCTTGGGCTTTCTTCTGGAGGTAGTCGTCGCCGATCTTGGAGGCGCAGTTGATGGCTTCCATCAGGTCACCGTCCTCCAGGGAGCCGAACATCTGGCTCTCGTAGTGGCCCCAGACACCGGCGTAGAAGTCCGCCTGGAGTTCGATGCGGACGCTCACGCGGTTGGCGTCGGCCTTGTTCATCCGCGCCATCTGCTGATGGGCCTGGCCCAGGGTGCCGAGCAGGTTCTGCACGTGGTGGCCCACCTCATGGGCGATGACATAGGCGTAGGCGAAGTCGCCGTCGGCCCCGAGTTGCTGCCGCATGGTGGCGAAGAAACTCAGGTCGATGTACAGTTTCTCGTCGCCGGAGCAGTAGAACGGGCCCATGGCTGCCTGTCCCGTGCCGCACGCGGTGGCGGTGGCGCCGGAATACAGCACCAGGGTCGGGGGCCGGTAGGTACCGATGCGATTTTCGCGGAAATAGGCGCTCCAGACATCCTCGGTGGAGGCGAGGATCTGTTTGGAGAAGGTGGCGAGGGCTTCGTTCTCGGCCGTAGGCTCGTAGGTGGTCTGCTGGGTCGTCTGCATCCCGCCTGAGTTGATGACGCTCTTGACCACGTCTCCGAGGGAACCGCCCTGCAGGAGAACGATCAGCGCGATGAGGGCGACACCGCCCAGTCCCAGTCCGGCGGCCGTGCCGCCGCTCATTCCTCTGCGGTCTTCCACATTGGAACTTTCCCGTCTTCCGTCTAGTTTCATGGTGTTATCGTGTTATTTTAGGATTTGTTCGATTCGTTCGAGGTCCCCGTCCACCGGGGCGGGGGTGATGCGGAGCAGCCGGCACAGCATCGGATACAGGTCGATGTTCTTGAAGGAGGCGATGCGGCCCTTCCCGTAGGGAGCGGCCTCGTAGCCCTTCTTGAAGTCGGGGCCCACGGCCCGGAAAGCGATGTTCATGTCGGTTTCCTGCGGCGCATAGCCGTGCGTGCCCTGGTTCCGGGACGGGGCGAAGTTGAACTGCCAGCCCAGGTCCGGAGCCACGATGATGTCGCCCAGGCGGTCGGAAGTCCCGTAGTTCAGGGAGTCCGGCAGTTCGCCGTGGCGGTAAACGTTCAGGTGCGGTACTTGCGAAAGGGCCTTGTACACCGTGTCCGCGCAGCCTTCCTTGCAGAAGATGCTGGTGGGGATGGAACCGACGATGTCCTCGACCCAGGTGTCGTCCAGGACCTCCGCCCAGGAGACGAAGCGGTCCGGGCTGATTTCCGTCATGCCGTGGTCGCCGGCGAGGATGAAGTTGATCCGCCGGGCATGGGGAAGTTTCATCAGCCGGAGATAGAACCCGTGCATCAGGCTGTCCATCCGGTGGGTCATCTCGGCCGTCTCGACCGACACGGGACCGAAGACATGGCCCGTATGGTCCGGTTCGTCGAAATAGACCATCAACAGGCGCGGCCGCTCCTTCTTGGGAAGGCTCATCAGCCTCACGGCCTCGTCCACGCGTTCTTCGAAGGTCCAGTGCGGCTGTTCGTTCCAGTTGCGCCAGTAGGTGGGATGGGTTCCCTGGATGGCGACGTCACCGCCCAGCCAGTAGATATTGCCGGTCTTCAGGCCCTGCTTCTGGGCCGTGATCCAGATGGGTTCCTTCAGGTAGTACTTGGGGTTGAACCGCTTCGAGGAGTCGTTCATCGCATAGTGCGAGCCGTCGTCCGGATCCCGGAAACTGTTGTTCACGAGGCCGTTGTGGTCCGGGACGCAGCCCGTCGCCATCGTATAGTGGTTCGGGAAGGTGGAAGCGGGGAAAGAAGGCTCCATCACCGCCCGGACGCCCACGGTTTCGAGACTGTCGAAAAACGGCATTTCATACAGGTCCGGATAGTCCCAGCGGTTACCGTCCAGGGAAACGATAACCGTATAATGCACCCTCTGGCAGGCGGGAGCGAGCAAGAGGAGGGCGACCAGCAGCGGTAGGAAGCGTTTCATCGTTACTCAGAATCGGCGGCGGGACGCGATGTCCGGTTTTTCAGCACGACCTTCATCAGTTGGACATGGCTGTCGTTCTGGATGGCCGGAGCGGCTGATTCGATGAGTTGGACCATCTCTTCCGGACTGGCGAAACGCCGGGCTATCGACAGGGCGAGGACCGCGGAGGGATCCTTGGCGTGGTCGGCAACGTATTTGCGGACGGCCTGGACGGCTTCTTCGGCCGTGGCGGCCCGGTCGCCGGGGTGTTTCTTCGGAATCTCCCGGACCGAGCGGAGGAATCCGGAGGCGTCGTCGTTCTGTTTCGTCCCGCAGGAGAGGCCGTCCTGGAACGTAATGACGCCTTTCTCCAGGACGATCATCTTGGAGGATGCTTTTCCTTCGACACCTTTCAGCGTAGCGACCGCAGGTCTTTCTACCCTTCCGGTATAGGAGAACTTGCCGTCCTGGACAGGGATGGTGACAGGCTCGGAGAGAACGTCGCTCTCCAGGCGAAGGGATTCGGTTTTCGGGTCGAAATGGGCTGAAGCCAGGTCGCCTTCCAGCGTGAATTTCTGTCCCTTGCTACAGCCGGTGGCCAGGATGGCCAGTGCCGTCATGAAAATGGCAATTCGTTTCATATTCGTCTTTTCTTCGTATTCAAACCACAAATATAATAAAAACCCGGAACATAGGATTCGTTCCGGGTTGAAATCGTTTTACCGCGTCATCCAGAAAGGACGCTGCTCGATCCTGACATCCGGGTCGATGACCTTGGCGACCGTCTCGGCCATTTTCCGGACACCGGCGGCATTGGGATGGATGCCGTCGTCCTGCATCATTTCCGGATGTCCCTCGAGGGCGGCGTGGAGGTCGATGATGCCTTCCAGTTTCTCTTTCTTCACGGCCTTTTCCAGGAGCGGGACAATCTCCCCGGTGATGATGGATTCGGAAATGGTCCAACTGTCCTTGATGGCGGGAACGGGCTTGCATAGGTAGATCTTGGGCTGGGACGGAAGCGCCTTCAGGGCGGTGAGCATCTTCTTGAGGTCGCCCTCGAATTCCTTCTTGTGGACCCAGTTGTATTCCTTGGAGTCATTGGTTCCCAGCATGATGACGACGATGTCCGGCTGGAAGGCGAGGGCGTCGTGCCAGATGCCTTCGTTCATGTACGGTAGGTCGCCGGAATCCATCAGCGTACGAGCGCTGATCCCGAAGTTCCGGACATTGTAGCCCGCACCGAGCATCTTCTGCATCTGGGCGGGATAGCCGTTCACGTCCCGGAGGTCGATCCCGTGGCCATCGGTGATGCTGTCGCCGATGCAGGCAACCTTGACGGCGTCCGGAGCGGGGGAGGGCAGTCTGTCCAGCCAGGCGGAAAGGTCGGAGAGCATCTGCTCCCGGTAGGCGAAGAAGGGCATGTAGCCGTAGCCGTGGCCGCCGGAGGGATAGATGTGCAGCGAGCAACTGATTCCCTCATTGTGCATGGCGTTGTAATAGGCGATGGCGTTGGGAACGGGCGGGACGAGTCCGTCGTCATCGGAAAGGATGATGATGGCGGGCGGGGTCTGGTGCGTCTTCACCTGGAACTGGTTGCTGTACAGGCGGACCAGGTCGGGATCCTTCTGCTGGTCGCCCAGGAGGCCGTCCAGCGAGCCCTGGTGCGTGCCGGGGCCCATGGTGATGACCGGATACACCAGGATCTGGAAGTCCGGCCGGAGTTCGTACGGCGTATGGGTGGCGATGGTCGATGCCAGGTGTCCGCCGGCGGAGGAGCCCATGATGCCGATGTCGCGCGGGTTCAGGT
>JAEEGI010014952.1_pt1 | contig 16239 bp, 12 predicted proteins | sample 8958751 | NCBI WGS metagenome assembly JAEEGI01 (sample SAMN16246545, study PRJNA631951) | gut metagenome | biome: gut microbiome; feature: rumen; material: KS-attached | host: Bos | place: Iran: Karaj | collected 2018-10
AGGGTCTTGACGCGGCCGCCCAGGATTTCCGGGAAGCCCGTCACGTCGCTCACCTGCTTGACGGGGAGGCCTGCGGCCTGCAGGGCCTTCATGGTGCCGCCCGTGGAGACGAGCTCCACGCCGATGCCGGCGAGGAAGCCGGCGAACTCGGCAAGGCCGGACTTGTCGGTGACGCTCAGGATGGCGCGTCGGATGGGAAGTAGATCCATAGCAGCTCCTTGGTGGATGAAGCGGTGCGTCCCTTCCAGGCAGGCGCGGTGCAGACAGGCTTTGCCAGGCAGACTTGGGCCGGACAGACTTGATCCGGGCAGACTTGGTCCAGGCAGGCGAGGCGAGTGCCGGCGCAGGAAAGGCCCGCGGCGGGGGGCCGCCGTTGTCTTGGGAGGTACCAGAGAGCAGCCCCCAAGTCAAAGCAGGGATCGAGGCCCATCGAGGCCGGGCAGGGACGCCGGGCCGGACAGCGACGCCGGACGCTTTCGGCCCTGCCTTGCTGGACGCCCCGCAAGCCCTGCTCCGCGCCGTGGGCGGCTTCGCGCTCCTTCCTTGACATCCAGCGCCATTCAGTCCAATTACGAAACGGCATGGCGGAGGACACAAGGCATAGCTGGCGCTTGGACCGAGCCATTTTTTCCGGCACGCGCGCCCGTTCTGCCAAGCCCTGCAGGGGAGGCGCGCACGCCGGCAACGCGAGCTTTGGAGGTGGGGGCATTGACCAGAAACCACACGCTCACGCCGTGGCGCGTCGAGGACTCGGCAGACCTGTACGGCATTCACTCCTGGGGTTCCGGCTACTTCGACGTGAACGAAGCCGGCGAGGTTGTCATCTGCCCCAAGGGGCCCAGCGGCCCCAGGGTGCCCATTCCCGAGATCATCGCCGGCATACGCGAGCGCGGCTACGAGCTGCCCTGCCTGCTTCGCGTGGAGAACATCCTGGACTCCCAGATAGCCAAGCTCCACGAGTCCTTCCGCAAGGCCATCAAGAGCCTCGGCTACAAGGGCAGCTACCGGGGCGTCTTCCCCATCAAGGTCAACCAGCAGCAGCAGGTGGTCGAGGAGATAGCCCAGTTCGGCTCCCGCTACCACCACGGCTTCGAGGTGGGCTCCAAGGGCGAGCTCATCGCGGCCGTCTCCCTCCTGCACGACCGCGAGGCCTGCCTCGTCTGCAACGGCTACAAGGACGGCGAGTTCATCGACCTGGGCCTCCAGGCCCAGCGCCTTGGCCTCAACGTGCTCTTCGTGCTCGAGATGCCGGGCGAGCTGGAAGTCATCCTCGAGCGCGCCCGCGTGCTCGGCATGCGCCCCAAGCTCGGCGTGCGCTGCAAGCTCTCCACCAAGGCCTCGGGCCACTGGGCCGAGTCCGGCGGCGAGCGCTCGGTCTTCGGTCTCACCCCCTCCCAGATCGTGGACGTCGTGGACAAGCTCAAGGAAATCGGCATGCTCGACTGCCTGCGCCTGCTCCACTACCACCTGGGCAGCCAGATTTCCAACATCCGCGACATCCGCCTCGGCGCCATGGAAGGCGTGCGCTTCTACGTGGGCCTGGTCCAGGAAGGCGCCCCCATGGGCTACCTCGACCTCGGCGGGGGCCTTGCCGTGGACTACGACGGCTCCCACACCAACTACTTCACCTCCCGCAACTACACCGTCGACGAGTACACCGCCGACATCGTGGAAGCCATCCAGAGCACCCTGGACGAGGAGGGCATAGCCCATCCCCACATCGTCACCGAGTCCGGCCGCGCTACCGTGGCCTACTACTCCATGCTCCTCGTCAACATCCTCGACGTGAGCCGCCTCGAGGAAAAGCATCTCCCGGACGAGCTTCCCGACGACACGCCGGAGCCTGTCCGCAACCTCAGGGAGGTGCTCTCGACCCTCTCGCCCCGCAACCTCCAGGAGTGCTACAACGACGCCATCTACTACCGCGACGAGGTGCGCCAGCTCTTTGCCACGGGTTCCGTGAACCTCAGGCAGCGCTGCCTTGCCGAGCGCTTCTTCTGGAACATCTTCATGAAGCTCGCCGAGGAGAAGGAGAAGCTCAAGACCGTGCCCCGCGACCTGCAGGACATCGACTCCCACCTCGCCGACATCTACTACGGCAACTTCAGCATCTTCCAGTCCCTGCCCGACTCCTGGGCCATAGACCAGCTCTTCCCCGTCATGCCCGTGCACCGGCTGCAGGAGTATCCCGGCCGCAAGGGCGTCATCTCCGACATCACCTGCGACTCCGACGGCCAGATAGACCACTTCATCGACCAGCAGGGCATCAAGCGCACCCTCGAGCTGCACGAGCTGAGGGATGGCGAGGAGTACTACCTCGGCATCTTCCTCGTGGGCGCCTACCAGGAGACCCTGGGCGACCTCCACAATCTCATGGGCGACAACAACGTCGTCTCCGTGCGCATCGAGGACGACGGCAGCTACGAGGTCGTCAGGGAGCAGCAGGGCGACACGGTCGCCGACGTGCTCTCCTACGTGGAGTACGAGCCTCGCCGCATCATGGAAGACCTGCGCAGCATGGCCGAGCGCGCCGTGCGCGAGGGGCGCATCACCCCCAGCCAGCGCTTCTCCTTCCTGCAGACCTTCGAGGACGGCCTCAGGGGCTATACCTATTTCGAAAGCTAGCGCCGGCAGGCACCAGCATGCTGCATCCGCCCTTGGGTTTCGGCTTCGGGGCGGATGTTGCGCTTGTGCCGCCTGCGACGCACTGCCTGCCAGAAGGCCTTGGGGCGGATTCGTGTCCTGGTCGCTCCCTCTGGCCGGATTGCAAGGAGCAGGACGAAGAGGATGCCGGCGAGGGGCTGGACGGGCTGCTTGCGGAGCAGGCCCTGCGCAGGACGCCGTTCTGGCTCGAGGGGTGCCTGGCTCGAATGGTGCTGGTTAGAATGGTGCCGGGCCTGCGGGAGCGCCATGTCGCCGGACAAGGGCTGCATCGCCGGAGGCGCCGACGCCTTGAGTGGGTTTCTGCCTCGCCGGCTATCCAGGATGGTGGCAGCGTACGCGCCAGCCGGCCTCGAACTCCGTCCAGGCCGGCGCCTCAGCTGCGCAGAGCTCCGTTGCCCTGGGGCAGCGGGGATGGAAGCGGCAGCCTGAGGGCGGATTCAGGGGCGAGGGTATCTCCCCCAGGACGGGCAGGGGCTTCTTCCCTATGCCCGACCTGTCGGGCATGGCCTGGGCCAGCGCCCGCGTATAGGGGTGGGCGCCCTGCTCCAGCCGTTCCCGGCCCAGCTCCTCGACTATCTCGCCAAGGTACATGACAAGGATGCGCGGGCACATGAAGCCGACGACGGCCAGATTGTGCGAGATGAAGAGCAGGGTCTGGCCAAAGCGCTCCTGCAGATCGCGCATGGCGTTGAGCACCTGGGCCTGCACCGAGGCGTCGAGCGCCGAGACCGGCTCGTCGCAGACTATGAGATCCGGCGAGGTGACAAGCGCCCTTGCCAGGGCGATGCGCTGGCGCTGGCCGCCGGAGAACTCGTGGGGATAGCGCCGCTCCATGCCGGCAAGGCCCACGGTCTCGAACATTTCCGCCACGCGGCTGGCTATGCTCTTTGCAGCTAAGGCGCCGGGAAAGCGCTTCTGCCAGCAGGCGGCCTCCAGACCCTCGGCCACGGAGTCGCCGGCCCGCACGCGGGGGTTGAGGGAGGACCAGGGATCCTGAAAGACCATCTGCAGGCGCCCTGCCACGGGCGAGTCCGGACCTGCCGGCGGAAGGATTTGGCCGTCGAAGCGCACGCTGCCCGCTGTCGGCTGGAGGAGTCCGCAGCACAGCCGCCCCAGGGTGGACTTGCCGCAGCCGGACTCGCCGACAAGGCCGAGACACTCGCCTCTCGACACGGCAAAGCTGATGTCCGAGACGGCTTTGAGCTCGACTGTTTCGCCGTGGCCAGCCCCCCGGACGCGGAAGGTCTTGCAGACCTGCTCGAGCTCGAGCACGGGGTGAGCGGCGGGGCCTGCTCCGTCTGCATTCGAGGGCGCGTTCGGGGGCTTGTTCGGGGCGTTGTCCGAAGACATGGGAGGCATTTCTCTCCTTAGGCAGCTTGGCAGCTTAGGCAGAAGGACCGGCTGCGCCGACGTCGGCAAGCGAGGCCATGTTCGCGTACAGAGCGCAGGCCCCCTTCAGCAGGGGATAGGCCATGGCTGCGCCCGTGCCTTCGCCAAGGCGCATGCCAAGGTGGAGCAGGGGACGTCCCCAGGCCGGGTGCGGGGTCAGCCTTGCCAGACGCTCCAGGGCTGGCTGGTGGCCAGGCTCTGCCGAGGCGTGGGCCACGAAGGCGTAGTCGGCGCAGGCAGGCGCTGCCAGCACGGCGCAGGCGTAGGCGGCTGAGGCAATGAAGCCGTCGACGAGGACAGGCACCTGGAGGCTGGCAGAGCCGAGGACTATGCCTGCCATGAGGGCTATCTCGAAGCCGCCGAGGCAGGCAAGGGCGGCTACGGGATCAGGCAGGCCCTGCTTCGTTTGTGCCGAGAGCCTGTCCCGGTTGACATGAAGGGCGCGGGCCACGACCTCGGCCTTGCGGGCCACCATGGCAGGATCGGCCCCTGTGCCGGGACCGGCAGCCTCCTTGGGGGCAAGGCCCAGCAGCTGGCAGTAGAGGGCCGTCGCGGGCGTGGTGTTGGCAATGCCCATCTCGCCTATGCCAAGGCAGCGCCAGCCCCGCGCTATCCAGTCGCCAGCGAGCCGGCATCCTGAGGCGAGGCCCTTGAGGCATGTCTCGACGTCCATGGCAGGCCCCTTGGCCAGATTGGCCGTGCCGTCCCCAAGGCGCAGGTTGATGACGCTCGGATCGGCAAAGGCGCCGCCCCGGCATCCGGCATCGACGACGGCAAGATCCATGCCTGCCGCCCCGGTCAGGGCGTTGATGGCTGCCCCGCCCTGAAGGAAGTTTTCCACCATGGCCCGGGTGACGCTCTGCGGGAAGGGGGAGACAAGCTCTTCGGCCACGCCGTGGTCGGCAGCGCAGGTGAAGATTACGGCAGGCGCGACCTCGCAAGGGTGGCGCAGGCAGGCAAGGCGCAGGGCGATTTCCTCGAGGCGTCCGAGGCTGCCCCGAGGCTTGGCAAGGCCGTCGAGGCGGGCCTGGGCCTGCGCCAGCCTTGCCTCGTCAAGCGGAAGTATGATGCCGCCGGATTCGGCTGGCAGTATGCCGGCCAGGGCTGGATGCTGGAAGAGCGCTGGCATGGCGGACTAGATGAGCTTCGCCTTGCCGGCCTTCGCGGGCTTGGGCGCGGCCTGCTTCGGTGCAGCCTGCTTAGGCGCCGCCTGCTTGGCTGAAGCCGGCTTGGGCTGCGCCTTCACCATGTCGCTGAGCGCCAGAATGGTGTTGGCGTAGATCTCCGCGTGGTTGTAGGCCATGAGGCACTTGTGCTGCTGGGCGCGGGCTATGCCCGGCTTCCAGCCGTGCCTGGCCAGATACCGGGAGAGGCTCATGGTCGCGTCCTGGATGTCGAAGAGGTCGATGACGCCGTCGCCCGAGCCGTCGGCCCCGTAGGTCTCGATATTGGAGGGCATGAACTGGCAGAGGCCTATGGCGCCGTAGATGGAGCCCGGGAAGCGGTCTGGAGCAAGGCCGCTCTTGAGCATGTACTTCACGAGCGCCCTGGTCTCGTTGTAGGCCCAGTCGGCGCGCTTCGGCATGGTCTCGTCGAACCAGTCCCGATGCTGCTCGCAGCCCGGCATCTTGGCATGCCAGTCGGGGATGTCCTCGAAGCGCCGGCTCTCGGCCATGCTGGCGAGGGTCTGGAAGGCGTTCTCCTTGACGTCGCCGAGCACGTCGCCAAGCCTGGTCTCCACGAAGAGCAGGGAGACGGCTATTTCGCGGGGCACCCCGAAGGCGGCCTCCGCCCTGTCGAAGGCTCCCTTGTGGGCCTTCAGGTAGTTTCGGCACTTCTGGGCGTTGGCTTCGGTGAGCACGCCCTTGTAGTACATGGGCACGTCCTCGGGCTTGGGCTTGGGCAGGAACTTCGAGGTGTAGAGCTGCCTCATCTTGCGGCCCATGGGCGACTGGGTGCGCTCGCCCAGCGTTGCCAGCAGGGCGTCGACCTTGGGGCCGGACAGGCCGTCTTTGGCCAGGCGCAGGCGCAGGTCATCCCAGTAGGGGCGAAGCTTCGCGGCCTGGCCCGATGCTGGATCAGGCGCATGCGCTGGTGCCGGCGCAGGGGCCGGCTGTTCCAGGGCGGGCAGCTGGGCCGGCTGGTGGACGCTTCCAGCCGGATTTGGGGCCGGAAGGGGAGCCGGTGCCGGAACTGGCGCCGGAAGGGGCGCCGGTTCAGCTTGCGGGGCTGCGGCATAGTCCTGCGGCTCTGCCGTGGGCATGGCGGAGGTGCCGCTGGACACGCAGCCAGGAAGGAGCATGAGTCCTGCTAGGAGTCCCGCCAGGAGGCCTGCCTGCAGGCAGGCGGCCAGGGCGCCTGAAAGAAGATCTTTGGGGAGAAGATCGTCGGAGAGAAGGGCCTTGGAGGAATGCGTTGCCATGGCCGGCTTCCTACTTCTGGCGCTCGATCAGCGGCGCGGGGCTCGAGAGCACCATCTTGCTGTTCTTGCTGAAGGAGTTCTTCATGGCTTCGAGCCAGCGCTGGAAGGCGTAGAAGTCGGGGTTCTTGCCGTAGGCCGCTGCATAGGTGGCGGCCGCCTTGGCGTCCGCGTCGCCGCGGATGACCTGGCCGTCGCGGGCCGCCTCGGCCAGAATGATGGCCTTCTGGCGGTCGGCGTCGGAGCGGATGCGCGTCGACTCCTCGTCGCCCTCGGAGCGGTACTGCTTGGCCTGGCGCTCGCGCTCGGCGCGCATGCGGCCGAAGATGGCGCGCAGGTTTTCCGGCGGCAGGTCCGTGCGCTTGATGCGCACGTCGATGACCTCGACGCCGAAGCTCTTCATGATCTCCTTCACCTTCTTGGTGACCTCGGTCATGATGGCCGCGCGCTGGGTGGAGACCACCTCGGAGAGCGTGTAGCCGCCGACCATGGCGCGCAGCTGGGAGTAGACCACGTCGTCAAGGCGGGCCTGGGCGCCGTTCAGGTTGCGCATGGTGCGGTAGAACTGCAGGGGGTCGGTGATGCGCCAGCGGGCGTAGTTGTCGAGCACGATGGCCTTCTTGTCCACGGTGAAGGCCTCGCGGGAGCTGGCTTCGTAGTCGAGCACGCGCGCATCGAAGAAGACGGCCTTCTGGATGAAGGGAATCTTGAAGTGCAGGCCGGGCCCGTAGACCTCGTCCTTGGGATCGCCAAGCTGGAGGACGATGGCCGACTCGGTCTGGTGGACGGTGAAGACGGCCTGCGAGAGGAGCAGGAGGCAGGCGAAGAGAGCCAGCAGGAAGAAGGGGGTCTTGTTCACTTGGAGGCCTCCTTGGCCTGGGGGGCGGCGGGCCTGGCGAGCGTCGGCAGGGGCAGGTAGGGCAGGGCGCGCTGGGCGGCCGCGCCGTCCATGAGCACCTTCTCGCCGGCCTTTTCGAGTATGCCTTCCATGGTTTCGTAGTAGAGGCGGTCGCCCGTGACCTTGGGCGCCTTCTCGTACTGCTGGCGCAGGGCGTCGAAGCGGGCCGCAGCGCCCTCGGCGTTCTGGACGCGGGTGGCGGAGTAGGCTTCGGCGTCGTTGCGTATGGCCGAGGCCTGGCCTCTGGCTGCAGGCAGGAGCGCGTTGCGGTAGGCTTCGGCCTCGTTGATGATGCGGCTCTTGTCTTCGCGGGCGCTGGCCACGTCCTTGAAGGCCTCGATGACTTCCTGCGGCGGATGCACGTCCTGGAGCTGGACGGCCAGCACCTGGATGCCCGCGCCGTAGCGGTCGAGGATCTTCTGGAGCAGCTGGGTCGCGTCGTTCTGGATCTTGAGCTTGCCGTCGGTGATGGCGGAGTCGATGAGGTTGTTGCCTATGACCTCGCGCATGGCCGCCTCGGCGGCGTTGTGCACGAGCTCAGTCGGGCCGGCCACGTTGAAGAGGTACTGCACGGCGTCCTTGATCTTGTACTGCACCGAGAACTGCACGTTGACCACGTTCTCGTCGCCCGTCAGCATGGAGGCCTCCTGCGGCATGGTGCGCACGCGCCCCTGCTGGAAGGTGGTCGACTGCCCGACGTTGCGGTAGCCTATCTCGCTGCGCATGACCTGGGTGACCTTGGGCTTGTAGACGCTCTCGATGGGCACGGGCAGGGCGTAGTGGGGGCCTGGACCGGTGCTGCGGCTGTACTTGCCGAAGGTGAGCACCACGCCTTCCTCGTCGGGGTTGACGATGTAGATGCCGGAGGCAAGCCAGAGCAGGAAGATGACGGCGACGGCCACGAGGAGCCCCCGTCCGCCGGGAAGCTTGAACTCGGGGATCTTGATGCCGGGCGGGGTGAATCCTCCGCCTCCGCCTCCCCCGAAGCCGCGCCTGCGGTCGCTTTCGGGCCTGCCTGCGCTGTCGTTGCCGTCGTCGCTGCCGTTGCGGGGCGGGGGCGTGTAGCCGGGCTGCTTGGCACGCTTTTCCTGCAGCTTGTCCCAGTCCCAGTTTTTCAGGGCCTCGGGGATTGCGCTCATGGTTCCTCCGTCGTCCTTTGTCGTCTTTAGTCGTCTTTGGAGCGCCTGCTGCCGGCAGGGGCCGGCAGGGCGCGGGGGCTTGATTTGTCGGGCAAAACTTAGGGCATGGCAGGCACTTGGTCAAGCAAGGCCAGTCCCTGCATGCCTTGGCGCAGTCCGTGCCTGCGTCTGGCTGGAGCGGGCATGGGCTGCATGGCGCATCGTGCCGCGCCAGTCGCGCCAGCTGGCCTGCCTTGCCTGCCCGTCGCCTTGTCGCTGCCTTGCCCGCCGCCTTGCCAGCTGCGCGGGCAGGGAACGCGTGCCTTGCGGGGCTGTCGTGCGCGGGGACAGGGCGTGCCCGCCAGGAACAAGGCAAGAACAAGGGCAAGAACAGGAACAGGGACAAGGGCGGGCCGGGCTGTTTTTGGCAAATCAAAAATGATAGTTTAGATTTGCCAGAATTATGCCCGCTTGGCAAGTCTCTTGGGGCTGGCACGCATGGCAGGCCAGGCAAGGTACAGGCCACGTGCAGGCTTGCCCAGAGCTTTGGCAAGGGGCTTGGCAAGGGCAAACGCTGGCTTTAGATTTGCCTTGGCAAGGGAAGCAGGAAAAGCAAGGGAAGCACGGGAAGGGGGCTGGACGCCAGGCCAGGCCTTCGTCCCTGCACCCGCATCCGGCTCCTCTGCGGCCGGAAAAGAAGGCCGCTGCCGGCGAAGCCGGCAGCGGCAGGAGCAGGATGCAGTCGATGTACATACCGCGGGCAATTGAGCAGAGCGTGCTTGAGGCGTCGGAGCACTTTCCCGTCGTTGCGGTGACAGGTCCCAGGCAGGTTGGCAAGACAACGATGCTGCGCCGGCTCTCGGCTGCCGGCAGAAGCTATGCCACGCTGGGCGACCCGGAAGTCCGCGAGCTGGCAAAGCGCGACCCGGGACTCCTGCTCCAGCGCCTGGGGACGCCGTGCTTCATTGATGAAATCCAGCATGCACCCGAACTCCTGCCCGCGATCAAGATGCACGTCGATGCCTCCGGGGAGCGCGGCGCCTGCTGGCTGGCTGGCTCGCAGGACTTCCCCCGCATGAAGGGGCTGGAGGAGAGCCTGGCAGGGCGCATCGGCATATTCAGGATGCTTGGCCTCTCTGGCAGCGAACGTGCCGGCATCCCCACCGTGCCCTTTACCGCGGAACGCGCAGGCCTCCAGCGGCGCGCAGTCGCACCCGCATCGGGCAGGGACCTCTTCGCCGCGATATGGCGCGGCTCCCTGCCGGAACTGCATGCCAATCCAGAGCTTCAGCCATCAACGCTGTTTGCTTCCTTTGTCGATGCCTATATCCGGCATGACGTCAGAAGCATCCTTGACGTCAAGGATGAAACTGTCTTTTACAGATTTCTCAAGGCCGCGGCCGAACGCGTCGCCACGCCGCTTGTCTATGAGGACATGGCAGGCGAGGTGGGCGTGAGTGCGCCCACCGTCAAGAAATGGGTTTCGCTGCTCTGCGTTTCCGGCATTGCGCTCCTGCTCCATCCCTATGGGGAGCCCATGCTCAAGGGGACAGCCAAAGCGCCGGTGCTCTATTTTTTCGATACAGGCCTCGCCGCCTATCTGGCACAGGGGCCGACGCCTGAGACGCTGGAAGCGGGTGCCATGTCGCAGCAGATCTTCAGGAACTACGTTGTTGCCGAGATCTGCAAGAGCTGGATGCACAGCGGCAAAGTTCCGCCAGTATACTGCTATCGCGACAGATACGGCAGAAAAATTGACGTGCTTATCCATGTGAATGGAGAAATGCATCCTGTCGCTGTCCAAGCAAGCCCTTCCCCTGGCAAGGATGCGGTCAGAGATTTTAAGGTGCTCAATAAACTGTCCATATGGCGGCGTGGCCAAGGCGGTGTTGTCTGTCTGGCGCAAGAGTGCGCACCATTGGATGATCAGGATGCAATTATTCCTGCATGGTTGATATAGCAGGTGTTCTCAACGAAGAATTGCAAATTCAGGGAGGTGTCCTGCATGCAAGTCAAGCTTGTTTCGTGGAACGTCAACGGCATACGGGCCGTCTCGGCCAAGGAGGACTGGCGCTGGTTCGAGGGGCAGGACGCCCAGGTGGTGGCCCTGCAGGAGACCAAGTGCTCGCCCGACCAGCTCAAGCCCGAACTGGCCTCCCCGGCCGGCTGGGCGTCCTGGTGGGCCTCCAGCACGGTGAAGAAGGGCTACTCGGGCGTTGCCCTCTTCTCGAAGCTGACGCCCCTCAAGGTCGAGACGGAGCTGCCCGACCCCGCCTACCAGGGCGAAGGGCGCATCATTCACGCCGAGTACGAGCACTTCCACTTCGTCAACGGCTACTTTCCCAACGGCGGCGCCGAGATGCTGGACGCCAAGGGCAGGCACCAGGGCAAGTTCAAGCGCCTGGACTACAAGATGGGCTTCTTCGCCTGCTTCGAGAACTGGTGCGAGAGCCTGCGCAGGACCAAGCCCGTGGTCGTGTGCGGGGACTTCAACATCGCCCACCGGCCGATCGACCTGGCACGGCCCAGGCAGAACGAGCTCAACACCGGTTTCCTGCCCGAGGAGCGCGCCTTCCTCGACCGCTTCACAAGCCTCGGCTACGTCGACACCTTCCGCCTCGTGCACGGCGATGCGCCTGACCAGTACTCCTGGTGGTCCTACCGCATGAAGGCCAGGGAGAAGAACATAGGCTGGCGCATCGACTACTTCTTCGTCTCCGAGGAGCTCAAGGACAGGGTGGCCGATGCCTGGATAGAGCAGGATCAATATGGTTCGGACCACTGCCCCGTGGGCCTTGCCCTCGAACTGTAGCCGGCAGGGCTGGGTTGCGGAGGATTGGGCTGCGTAGGACTGGGCCGCGGAGGACTGGCTGCGGAAGGAAGCGGCTGCCGGAACGGCAAAGGCGCCGCCTCCCTGGACGAGAGCCAGGGAAACGGCGCCGTGAAGGCTTTCGTGAACGGGGCGGGCTATAGGGGCTTGGCGCCGGCCTTGGCCTGCGGCAGGGGCTGGCTGTCGCGGGCAAACCTGGCCGCGTCTTCTTCCAGCACGGCCTTGCCGACTATCTTCCAGTCCTTGTCCGCCTTGCGCAGGGCAATCCAGCTCGTCATGTTGGCGGGCGTGGTGACGCGGGCCACGGCTTCGGTTTCGCTTAAGCTCTTGACCTCGGCCTTGGCGAGGGATTCAGGCACCCAGGGGCAGTCGGGAGTCTGGGCCTTGGTGCACATGTTGACGAGCTCGCCGGAGGAGACCGTGCGGTTCAGGGTCTTCACCGTGCGGTTTTCGAGGTCCATGATCTGGTCAAGCAGCTCGTTGAGCTCGCTGCCGAGGCCCAGCATGCCGCCGATGCTGTCGAGCCGGTTCAGGAGCTTGTGGTCCTGCTTGAGGTTGACCATCTCGTGGGCGGCATAGCTTTTCATGTCGATCTGGGCCAGGAAGGCCTGGCTGTCCTTGGCCTGCAGCGCCTTGGAGGCCGCGTCCAGGGCCGACTTGGGGCCGGCGCCTTCGCAGGCCGAAAGGGCGAGGGCCAGGCAGAGCAGGCAGGCCAGGCTGAGAAGCTTCTTCATGAGGTTTCCTCCTTCAGTCGCGCGCGGGCTCTCGCCGTGCGCGGATGCAAGCAAAGCATTGTGCGTGGCATGTTGCGGGGCAGGGGGCTTTCCCCGCCGCAGGCGGGGCTATCCTTCGCTAGGGCCGCCAGGGCTGCTGGCGCTCTCCGGACTGCCGGGTGCGCTTGGACTGTCCAGTTCGTCTTCGGCCATCAGCAGCGCCCTGCCGTCCGTGGCTTCGGCGAGGGCTTTGGCAAAGGCTCCGGCATCGGAGCGGGCGACCTCGAGCGAGAGCGCGACCTTCTCGGCATAGGCTTCGGCAGGGGGGCTGACGGCAAACTGGGACGCCAGGCGCTTCACCCGGTCGAGCTGGGCGTAGTCGGCTTCGACGAGCAGGCGGACGGTCTCGACCTTCTCGACGCAGGGCAGGCTCTCCAGGCACTGCAGGACGCAGTCCTGGTAGGCCCGGACAAGGCCGCCCGTGCCGAGCTTGATCCCGCCGAACCAGCGCGTGGCCACGCAGGCCACGTCGCCTATGCCCGAATGCAGGAGCACCTGGAGCATGGGCCTGCCCGCGGTGCCGTGGGGCTCGCCGTCGTCGCTGCAGCCGATGCGGGCCGTAGATCCCGGCGGTCCCGCCACGTAGGCCCAGCAGTTGTGCGTGGCGTCCGCGTGCTTGAGCGAGACGGCCTCGATGAAGGCCTTGGCTTCGGCAGGGGAGCCCGCGCGCGCCGCGTGCGTCAGAAAGCGGCTCCGCTTGACGAGGAGCGTCGTCTCGTGGCAGTCGGGCCAGACGGGGCTTGGGATGGGATAGCGGTCGTCCATGGCCCAAGCTTGTAAGCCGCGCCGAAGGGCGAGGCAAGGGAACAGGCTTCTTCCTCCATGGCCCTCAGATTTTGTCCCTGCGCCGAAAACGCAAGCCCTTGACAAGAGTGCCTTTCTGCTTTAAATAGGAATTATTATGAATAGATGCCGGATCGCATCGGCATTCCGGCAACATCAACCCCCAAGGAGCCTCCTATGAGCAAGACCGTTGACAATCTCATGGCAGCCTTTGCCGGCGAGTCCCAGGCCAACCGCAAATACACCGCCTACGCCCAGCAGGCCGACAAGGAAGGCCTTGGCCAGGTGGCCAAGCTCTTTCGCGCGGCGGCCCACGCCGAGACCATCCATGCCCTGGCCCACTTCCGCCATGCCGGCAAGGTCGGCAAGACTGCGGAGAACCTCCAGGATGCCATCGGCGGCGAGACCCACGAGTTCACCGAGATGTACCCCCAGATGATCAAGGACGCCGAGGCCGAAGGCAATGCCAAGATGGCCAAGTGGCTCGACCAGGTGAGCCAGGTCGAGGCCTGCCATGCCAGCCTCTACAAGAAGGCCGCCGAAAACGCCAAGGCCTTCGAGGGCGACTACTACCTCTGCCCCGTCTGCGGCTACACCCATGAAGGCCCCATGGAGGCCGGCGCCTCCTGTCCGGTCTGCGGCTGCAAGGGCGACAAGTTCTTCACCGTCGGCTAAGCGCTCAAGTTCGCCTTTTCTTCCGGGCGGCCGGACGGCTTTCCCCCTTCGGGGAAGCCCGGCCGCCCGGTTCTTTTTGCGCCCCCGTGGGCATAGCTCCGCACGGCTTTCGCCAGATGGCGCCGCGGGGGGCGCAGAGCCTGGGCCCGTTGCAATCGAAGGGGAAAAAAGGCACAGTGCCGGGTGTCTTCGATATGGGAGGGAGACGTTCATGCGTGCATTTCTCAGCGGAATCATCTGCGCTTTGATGCTCTCGGCGGGCTGCGGCTGCAGCATGGGTGCCGGCGCGGTCCAGGCAGCTCCGGCCGATCCGGCCAGCCAGCATAGCCAGCCTGGCCCCAGGGACGCCCAGGGGGCTCCTGACGGCGGCGCCAAGGACGGCGCCAAGGTCCAGCAGGGCGACAAGAAGCCCATCCCGCCTGCCCTCGGCAAGTTTGAGGCCCTGCGCCGCTTCGGCCAGGTGCTCGACATCGTCGAGCATTCCTACGTCAAGGACGTGGGTCAGCAGGATCTGGTCAACGGCGCCATCAAGGGCATGCTTCAGGGGCTCGACCCCCACTCCACGTTCATGAACGCGGAGGAGTACAAGGAGATGCAGGAGACCACCTCGGGCGAGTTCTTCGGCATAGGCATTGAAATTTCCATGGAGAACGGCCAGGTGACGGTCGTCACCCCCATCGAGGACACGCCCGCCTTCAAGGCCGGCATGCAGACCGGCGACGTCATCCTTGCCATCGACGGCCAGTCCACCCAGGAACTCTCCCTGCAGGAAGTCGTTTCCCGCATCCGCGGGCCCAAGGGCACCGCCGTCGAGCTGACCGTCCTCCACGCCAGAGAGAAGAAGCCGGTGACCATGCGCATCGTGCGCGATGCCATCCCGCTGATCAGCGTCAAGAGCAAGCGCCTCGAAGACGGCTACTACTGGATCCGCCTCACGCGCTTCTCCGAGAAGACCACGGACGAGCTCAAGGACGCCCTCGCCAAGGCCGGCCGCGAAAGCAAGGCCGCAGGCGGCATCAAGGGCATCGTGCTTGACTTGCGCAGCAACCCCGGCGGCCTCCTCAACCAGGCCGTGGGCGTCTCCGACGCCTTCCTTTCCGAGGGCACCATCGTCTCCATCAAGGGCCGCAGCCGCGTGGCTGCCCGCACCTACACGGCCAAGCCCCAGGATACCGACGTGCACGTCCCCATGGTCGTGCTCGTCAACGCCGGCTCCGCCTCGGCCTCGGAAATCGTGGCCGGCGCCCTGCGCGACCAGAAGCGCGCCGTCATCGTGGGCGAACGCTCCTTCGGCAAGGGCTCGGTGCAGAACATCATCCCCCTGGCCGACGGCTCGGGCCTCAAGCTGACCGTGGCCCTCTACTACACGCCCAATGGCAGCTCCATCCAGGCCGAAGGCATCGTGCCCGACATCGAGGTGCCCTTCGAGCCCCAGGACAAGGACGCCGACGATTCCGGCTTCATGGTGCGCGAGCGCGACTTGAGCCGCCACATCGAAAACCGGGGCGGCCGCGATGCCAAGGAAGCGAAGGACGCCAAGGACGCGAGGGATGCCGCGGAAGGTTCCAAGGACGCCAGGGACGCGACCAAGGAATCCGGCAAGGATGCTGCCAAGGACGCCAAGGAGAAGAAGGGCAAGGACGAGGAGTCCCAGAAGATTGCCCGCCAGCTGAAGCAGGACAACCAGCTGCGCATGGCGCTCCAGATCGTCAAGGGCCTGCCCCGCATGCAGAGCATCAAGAACTAGGCGCCATTCTCCGCCTACGGCTTTTTCCTCCGCCCCGCCGGCATGCGCTGCCGGCGGGGCGGCTTGCTTCTCAAGGGCTTCGCCAGTAGGGTGCAGGCAAAACGAATGCGCGCAGCATCCTCCGGCGCTTTGGCGGAAGCCGGGTTTGGCAGGGCAAGACCCTCGCGGCCGTCATGCCCGCAAGGCCAAGCGGAGTCGCACGTGGTCTGATGCCGGCCCAGGGAAGCCAAGGGGAAGCCAGGGCCAGGGGGCGGCTTGCGCGCGCCAAGGAGGCTGACATGACTCTCAGCATAGGCTGCATAGGCTGCGGCAACATGGGCGGCGCCATTCTGGGCGGGCTTGCCCAGTCGGGCAAAGATATCAAGCTCTACGGCCACACGCGCACCATGTCCCGTCTGGACGCCCTGGAAGCCAAGGGCGTGGTCAAGGTGGCCAGCGCGGAGGACATGCCCTCCCGCTGCCGCTATCTGGTGCTTGCCGTGAAGCCCTACCAGGCCAAGGACGTGCTCGCCCAGATCAGGGACAAGCTCTCTGCCGGCAACGTGCTTGTCTCCATCTGCGCAGGCCTTGGCATCGCCACCCTCAAGGAGGCTTCTGGCGGCCGCTGCCCGGTCGTGCGCTGCATGCCCAACACCCCTGCCGTCGTCGGCGAGGGCGTCTTTGCCTTCAGCTTCGAGGATCCTTCCCTCGCCCCGGAACAGCGGGGGGAGATCCTTTCTGCCTTTGCCAGTCTTGGCCAGTGCGTGGAAGTGCCCGAAGCGCGCTTCACGGCCTTCACCTCCCTGATCGGCGCTGGTCCAGCCTATCTCTTTGACTTGATGGAAGGCATGGTCCAGGCCGGCGTTGCCCTCGGCTTCCAGCACAGGGACTGCCGCGCCATGGTCGCCCAGCTCTTTGCCGGCTGCGGACGCATGGCCCTCCAGCGCCCCGACGTCCATCTCAT
>JAEEGI010014957.1_pt1 | contig 16234 bp, 12 predicted proteins | sample 8958751 | NCBI WGS metagenome assembly JAEEGI01 (sample SAMN16246545, study PRJNA631951) | gut metagenome | biome: gut microbiome; feature: rumen; material: KS-attached | host: Bos | place: Iran: Karaj | collected 2018-10
TGCCAGACCTTTTTTAATAGGATTTTAATTAAATAATCCACGTTATCCACATTGTCCACAAAACTTCTTCAACTTAGAAACTCTTGATGTTTACTGGATTTCTTCGTCACTTTTTCCATATCATTTTAAAAATCCCCATGCTATAATCTGAATTGTTCCGAAGAACCAGACAATTCTTTTTCGGATAGTTTATGAAGTAGGTGATGAAAGTTTATGATGGGGCGTGTGACAATTAGTTCTAATTGTGGGGAGGATTCTACTTATGTTTCCAACATCTTTATTGACGAATACATGCAGGATGCAAATGATGCGCAGATTAAGATCTACCTCTTTCTTCTGCGTATGATGAGTGCCAATCTGCCCACCAGCGTTTCGGCACTTGCAGATAAATTCAATCATACTGAAAAAGACGTAATTCGAGCACTTAAATACTGGGAAAAGAAAGAGCTTATCACACTAGAATATGACGGTGCAGGAAATCTTACCGGAATCCACATGGAGGATATTGTTTCTCCTGCCAACTTCGGAAGAAGAAAGAGTGACACTGTTCTAAGATCTGTTCCTCCTATCCATGAAGTAACTGCTGAGGAGCACGAGCACGTCGCCAAGGAAGTCAAAAAAGCTCCGGCAAAGCCTAAATACTCTGCCGCACAGCTTCGCGCTTTCAAAGAAGAAGAAGGCGCAGGAATCGTATTCCTTGCAGAACAGTATTTCGGAAGACCTCTCACATCTACTGAAGCATTAACACTTTATTATATTCATGATGAGCTTAAATTCTCTGATGATCTGTTGGACTATCTGATGCAGTATTGCGTCGATAATCATAAAGCTGATTTCAGATACGTAGAAAAGGTGGCTATCAACTGGAATCAGGAAGGCATCAAAACGCCAAAACAGGCTCACGCGGAAATTTATAAACATGACCCTAATATTTTGGGAATCATGAAGGCCCTGGGTATGGAAAACAGTCCTACCGAGAAGGAAGGAAACTTCATCAGTTCTTGGCTTGGGGAGTTGGGATTTTCGATGGATATTATTATGGAAGCCTGTGACCGCACTGTTATGGCGACACAGAAGAATCGCTTGAAGTATTGCGACAGCATTCTTCGCAGCTGGCATGAAAAGAAGGCTAATTCAAGGGAGGACATTGCCAGACTGGATGCAGACTTTACCGCTGATCTTAAGAAAAAGAGATCAAAGGCTTCCGTATCATCCATCACAAATAAAATCCGCTCTGACGAATCATATATTCGCCCTAGCGGCAGCCAGAACCGTTTTAATCAGTTCCAGCAGAATACATATGATTTTGCCGAACTTGAGAAACAGCTTCTGGACAACTAAGGTTACTTTTTAGAAATTCACTAAGCTGTAACCAACATAGCTCTTACTTGATTGGGGAATCAGATAAGAACTGCAGATAATATCAGCCCTGTACTTTTGGTTCGGCGGCGGCTTTTGCCTTCCCCGAAACACGTACAGGGCAATATTGTGCAACGGTTACTGGAGGACAGACCATGGCATTAACTAATGCTCAGTACGATGAAATAATGCATGAATATGAAGAGAGACGTGCTCTTCACAGACAGGAACTGGAAGACAGACAGCGCTATGTCTATGAAACGGTCGAAGGCTACAAGGAGCTGGAAGACGAAACAGCTTCTGCCAGCGTTTCTTTTGGCAAAAGACTTCTTTCAGGCGAGCGACTTGACCGCTCTGTTCTTAAACGCGAGCTCGAGGAACTTGCAAGGCAAAAACTAATTCTTTTAACTGAAGCAGGATTTTCTTCAGATTATCTTGATATGGGTTATACCTGTCAGGACTGTAAGGATACTGGTTACATTGGCAATGAAAAATGCCACTGTTTCAAACAGAAAATAATCGAAACACTCTATGATAAATCCAACTTGAGAATGCTTACAAAAAGCGCTAATTTCAGGCTTTTAACAGATAAATACTACCAGGGTGAAGACCTCAAAAAATTCCATGGCGCAGTAAAAGCTGCTGAAGAATTTATAAATAATTTTGGTTCTGACTACCAAAATCTATTTATTTATGGTACAGTGGGTACTGGCAAATCTTTCCTTTCGGTTTGTATTGCCAATGAACTTCTGAAAAAAGGCCATTCGGTGATATATTTCAGCTCAACGGGGTTATTTGAACTGCTGGCTGAAAATTCATTTGACTACAAGAATAAGGGGGAACTTAGGGGGATCTATGAGGATTTGTACAATTGTGAGTTACTGATCATCGATGATCTGGGCACTGAACGTACAAATAGTTTTGTGGCTTCCGAGCTTTTCTCCTGTCTCAACGAACGCGACAACAGAAAAAAAGCGACGATCATTACCACAAATCTTTCTCTTGAACAATTGCAAAATACATACTCTGATAGAATCTTTTCGAGGATAACAAGTAATTTCAGACTCCTGAAACTTTCAGGTCAGGATATTAGAAAAATAAAGAAAATTGCAAGAAAAGAAAGCGAGGATTTTCAGTAATGCCAAAAAGAGAAGAGAAACGTAATCTGGAGACTATTCCTGTTGGATCTCTAGGAATTATTCCACTTAAGGGAGTTCAGTCCCTTGCAGAGAAAGTCGATTACTATCTCGTAAAATGGAGAGCAGAAAGGGAGAACGAACACAAGGGTAGCCTTGCATTTACAGGCTATGAGCGTCCTTCTTATATCTTGGAAGCAGAGGTACCAAGGTTTGGAACCGGTGAAGCAAAAGGTGTGATCAGGACTTCAGTTCGTGGAGATGACCTTTATCTTCTTGTAGATGTATGTAACTATTCACAGACCTATTCTCTTTTCGGACAAGAAAATCATATGTCTCCTGATGATCACTATCAGGATCTTAAAAGAATCATTGCAGCTGTTGGAGGCAAGGCAAGAAGAATCACTGTAATCATGCCATTCCTCTACGAGTCACGTCAGCACAAGAGAAGCTCAAGAGAATCTCTTGACTGCGCTATCGCTCTTCAGGAACTTGTGAACATGGGTGTTGATAATATCATTACCTTTGATGCACATGATCCAAGAGTTCAGAATGCTATTCCGCTTAACGGATTTGAAACTGTTCGTACAACATATCAGTTCATAAAAGCACTTCTTAGAAATGTTTGGGATCTTAAGATTGATTCCGATCACATGATGGTAATAAGCCCTGATGAAGGTGGAATGGGAAGAGCTATCTACCTTGCAAGTGTACTTGGTCTTGATGTAGGAATGTTCTACAAGAGACGTGATTACACTCAGGTTGTAAACGGACGTAATCCTATTGTATCTCATGAGTTCCTTGGAACAAGCGTTGAAGGCAAGTCAGTTATCATCGTTGATGACATGATCTCATCCGGCGAAAGCATGCTTGATGTTGCTAGAGCACTTAAAGAGCGTAAGGCTGCAAGGATCTATGCTTTCTCAACCTTCGGTTTATTTACAAGCGGACTTGAAGCATTTGATAAAGCTTACGAAGAAGGTATTATCGACAGAGTACTTACTACAAACCTTGTTTACCAGACACCTGAGCTTCTCTCCCGTGAATGGTATATCAGCTGTGACATGAGCAAGTACATTGCTTACCTTATCGATACCCTTAACCACGATGCTTCTATCAGCGATCTCCTTAATCCTGTAGAACGAATCAACAATATTATCGAGCGTTATAACAGCGGAGAGCTTCGTGCATCTCTAGAAGCTGAAAAGAAAATATAAGTTAAACAAATAAAATGCAGTCTTGTTCACAAGACTGCATTTTATTTGTGTACTATATCTATCAGTATAACACAATCACTCTACTACCCTTAGATAACTGCTTACGCAATATAGCGTCTGTCCATTGTACTCCACTCTTGACCAACCGTACTCATTGTTGATACCGGTCCTGATAGCAGTTTCCTCAGAATTAAGAGTTGCGATTACCTGTGAATCCTCATCGGTTACACTTGGCTTTGAACGTAAATTTACTATATCTTTTGCTGAAACTGTTTCATTGCAATCAGTAAATCTGGTCTTAAAGCCTGATGGCTGTTCAACCTCAGCAGGTCTATCCTCCTGCTTGGGAGCACTAAGATCCGTTGTCAAAAAGCTTGATACAGCATAGTAAGTTGTTCCCTCATAAACTACTCTTGACCAGCCGCTTGAACTTATTCCTGTTCTCTGAGCTGTCTGACCGTTTTGAAGCGTAGTCTTAACGGTGCTGTCACTGCCCTGACTTGGCTTGTCTCGTAGGTTAGTATTATTCTTGGCTGTAACTGTCTCATCCACCGCATCAAAATCCATAAGTGCTTCCACATCGGCAGAAGCAGTTTCTCTTTCTGAAGTATCCTTAGCAGTTTCTGTTCCGTTATAACCAAAATAGGCTACATCTACATCGACATTTTTGCTGATACCGTTTACTGTTCCCTGGTTGGTATACTGCCACATAGCGCACTGTCCATCATATGCAGGTCCGCTTGCAAGGTCGGAAGTGCTCTGATTGTACCAGGCCATCCAGATTTTATAGCTCTTTTCTATCTGTGATGTGTTCCACAATGCATTTTGAGACAGTTCACTTCTTGATGCATAGAAAATTGGTGTATAGCCTGCGCTATATATCTGCTGCAAAAAGGCGATTGCAATATTGCTTCTCTCATCTACAGAAAGACCATATTGTCTGCTTGTGCTCTTTTCAAATCCCTCGCAGTTATAACCAACAGGATAAGTTATCGGATATTTCGAGATATAATTTGTAACCCAGTTAGCCTCTTCTTTTGCCTCATCAGCTGATATTGCTGTTGAAAAGAAGTATGCTCCTATCTTTATCCCGTTTTTCTCAGCTTCCTGCATGTTGAACTTTGCATTGGAATCCGCCTTGATCTCACCTGTAGATGCATCTCTGTAGCCTACTCTTATCATGGCAAAATCAATACCACTACCTGCAACCTTAGCCCAGTCAATTGTTCCCTGAAACCTTGATACATCTATTCCATAAGTAATTGACTTGTTCTCTCCAACACTACTTGCATTAACCAGTTCAGCAACATCAACCTGCTGCCCGGTTCCTGCACCGTTTGCATCTCCCGGATCAATTCCCTCGTTGGCTGCATTTTCTTTTGTGCTTGAAGTTTCGGTACTGTTTTCCACATTACCCGAGTTTTCTTTCGTGCTATTATCAGCGTTATCCACATTGCTGCTTTCTAAATCACTTTGTACAGCATCCTGATTCCGCTCAGAATCATCAGAATTCTCTTCAATATTACCCGCAGATTCTACCGCACCGGCTGAATTATCGATTTCCGCAAAAATATCAGCTTCTTCGCTTTTTTGCGCTGTCCTGCCTTTAATAGCAACGCCGGCAATCACAATGATAAGACACATACACAGAACAACACCCGCAATTATAGCCTGTGTTATAAACTGTTTTCTTTTTCTGCGTCTGTGACTGCCGTGATTCCCAGCAAAGTCAAAATCCCAATCATTACTTTTCATTCACACATAACCTCCAAAGACTGAATCATCCTGTCATTTTTAAACGTGCTTCCCCACACTTATAAATCATTTAAACAGTTCTTTTATATCAAGAAGTGAATCCAGTCTTGCGTATAACTTGGCTTTTAATTCCTCATCCGGTTCTGTCAGGTCCGGAATCATAATAACATTACATCCGGCACCATAAGCACTCGTAACGCCGTTAGGTGAATCCTCCACGGCAAAGGTTTCCTTGGGATCAAGCCCAAGTTGTTCACAGGCGTATGCGTAAATATCCGGAGCTGGCTTTCCAAGCTTAACCATGTCCGAACATATTATCCTGTCAAAAAGCTCAAACAGTCCAAGCTTTGTCAGATATCCTTTTGTTCGCTCATACTCATTGGCCGTCGCTATACACGTAAGAATTCCATTTTCTCTAAGCCATGCAAGAATTTCTTTTACCCCCGGTTTAAGAGGAATACCCTGCTCCTTGATAATATCTACAACAAGAGCCTTTCTGTATTCCCTCACCCGGTTATAGTCAAAGTCCTGTCCAAACCATTCCTTAAATCTCTCAGGCGCAAAAGGCCTGCCAAGGGACCTTAATTCTAAAGGCATCCATGGTTCGCACTTATATCCAAAGTGTTCAAGCGCCTTGGGCCATGCAATCTGATAGAACTTCTCTGTATCTGTAAGCGTTCCGTCCAAATCAAAAATGACTGCTTTAATTTCTTTTGTCATCATTTTTCCTTCTGTGAATAACTATTAATATCCCAAATTGTCATTAACCAGTATTACATGAATGCGGTCTTTGTGCCTTGAAAATCTTGTAACAAGAAACTGGCAGCAAATTGTATCAGGAGATTTACAGTTCATGCATGAACCTGTCTTGGCACATGGAGTAGAAAGTCCAAAACGCTGAGCATTAATCGGTGCTGCAACATTTCTTGCCCTCTTCATGGCACTGTCCACATCTCCACATACTTTATTCATGCCAACTATGAAAAGAACATGCTTAGGTCCCTGAGCAATGGCTGAAACTCTGTTAGAGTTGCCATCGATATTGACTATAACGCCATCATCTGTAATGGCATTGGCACTTGATAAAAAGAAATCTGCGTCGTAGGTAGCAAGCATAGCTGCGCGCTTATCATCTGTTGCATCTCTGTCGATGAAGCTGTAGTTGCCATTTTTGATAGCCTCTACAAGTCCAATTTCATGAGCACTCATGGCGCCACCCATACCTACACTGCTGCCTTCCGGAATAATTTCCAGTGCTTTTTTCAAAGCCTCTTCCTTGGTAGCTGCATAATAACCGGTCATATTTCTTGACTCAAGCCCCTTAATAACCTTCTGTGCCAACAACTCATTTCTCTTTGTGATGTTCTCATTCATAGCCAGTTTCTCTCCTATTCTTTTACGCTATCACTGCAATTCATAATATGATTTTTACATACTGCACAAGCAACTGAGAGGGCCTGCGAGCTCGTCGGTACTTAGATACTGTATTTTAGTATCTTAGTACCGTTACGAAGCTCGCCGGAGTGCAAACGTCCCCGAAGTGATTGTGCTGTATGTTATCTCATATATGACTTAGATTCCCTTAAATGACATAACAAATGAAAGCTTCTTGTCGTTAGGAAGCAGGAACTCAGGATGTGTCTTTGCTCCCCATGTATCGTCACCTGCTATTCCCATCTGAACAAGGCTGCATCTTACGATGGTCTTGAACACACGAGGAAGTTCATATGGATGTCTTGCTGCCTCAAGTTCATCCGGAGTATATGGAAGCGCACTGAAGTTCATAGTATCAGGTGCTTCAAACAACAGACCTCTTCCCTTTCTGTCAACAACCTTTGCCCATCTTACATCAGTTCTGTTACCTGTTTCCTGTGGAACGAGATAGCTCTCGATGGCATCTGTGGTTGTTGTCTTGAATATACCAAGCTTAGCACCACGATTTCTGTCGCAGTAGTTCTCTTCAGGACCATTTCCGTAATACTCAACAAATCTGAATTCAGGACTGAATCTGAACATCATTCCAAATTCCGGCATAGGAGTAAGTCCCTTAACCGGTTCAAATTCCTCTTTTACCCAAACTCTTCCATCACCTGTAACTGTGTAAGTAACAACTACAGAAGATGCCGGAGTTGTAGGAATAAAGAACTTATATGTAAGGCTTACACTGTTTTCATCTTCTTTGAGAATCGGGTACTGTTTTCTCTCTTCCTCTGTTCCATTTACGTAGCCAGTGCTATCCTCTTTTATCGGCCACTGTGAAAGGTAGCAGCTTGCACCTTTCCACTGTACATATCTTGCAGGCATCTTGTTGCCGTAGTCATTGTCTACAGGTGCTCTCCAGAAGTTTGGCTTAGGAACAGCTTCCAACAGCTCTTTTCCTGCATAGTTGTAGGATACAAGTCCATTATCCTTGGAGAAAAGAACTGAGAAATGATCTCCCTTTACTCCAATATTGAAGCTTCCCTTTACAACCTTTATCTTGTTGCAGGAAATATATGTTGAAGCGGATTTTCTAAATACACCCTGTCCAAAAGCAACTTCATGGCCTCTCTGTGCCCATGATGTATCTTCGCGAAGTCTGAATGATACGGTAACTACGAACTCATCAAGAGGGAATGGACCGTTCTCATCAAAAGCTGACGCATTCAAAACAGCCATCTTGGATACGATTGCTTCGGGAAGCTCGTATGTCTTTTCAGATAATGGCTCAACATCTGTTGCCAGGAATCTTTCGCAGAGCTTTTTGCCATCTCTTTCAAGTGTCACTACGCAGCTATACTCGCTTGTATTGGTGAAAAGATTCTTATTTACAACCTTTACCTTATCCTGCTCCACAAAAGCCTTGATGCTCTGGTAATTGAATTTTACTTCCTGCATCTTGGCATATTCTTTTCTCTGACCATCCACGATTCCGTTTCCGGAGAAATTGTAATCAGTAGGTCTTTCGCCGTGGTCTCCGCCGTATGCCTGGAACTCCTCACCGAAGCAGTTCTTTTTCCTGATGGACTGGTCAACATAATCCCAGATAAATCCGCCCTGATATCTCTCCTCTCTATCAGCAAGGTCTGTGTATTTGAACATGCCTCCGTTTGAATTAGCCATGGCATGTGTGTACTCGCAGCAGATAAATGGCTTGTCAGGATGCTCTTTTAAGAACTTCTCTATGCTTGCAACAGAAGGATACATCTGGCTTTCCATATCACTGGTGTCGTTGTAGGTTCTGTCGTGGCAGATTCCCTCATAGTGAACAAGTCTGTCAGGATCAAGCTTTCTAAAGAGCTGACTCATCTCAAAAGGAACCTTTCCGCCGTGAGACTCATTTCCAATAGACCAGATAAGTACTGACGGGTGGTTCTTATCAAGCTGATAGGTTGTATTTACTCTGTCCAGCATAACAGCCATGCAGTTGTCCCTGCTGCCTGGAATAGCGCCGGCAATGGCATCTTCCTGGCTTGAAGCTGCAGACCAGCTTCCATGGGTTTCCATGTTGTTTTCTGCGATCATGTAAAGGCCATAGATGTCGCAGAGCTCATATATCTTGGATGAGTTCTGATAGTGACTGGTTCTTATGGCATTTATATTATTCTTTTTCATGGTAAGGATATCTAAAAGAGTATCCTCATCTGATACTACACGGCCACTGTCGCAGCAGAATTCATGCCTGTTAACACCTCTGAACACAATACGCTTTCCGTTGATAAGCATGATTCCGTTCTTCATCTCAAAGCGTCTAAAGCCCACGTTCTGACGTACTACTTCAAGGTCCTCTCCGTCTTCTCCTTTTATATGCAAAAGAAGCTGATAGAGCTGTGGATCCTCTGCGCTCCAAAGAACAGGTTCCTGAACCTTCTCAGAAATCACAACTTCCTCATTATTAGCGACACTTCCCTTTACAACAGGATGGTTATTCCTCAAAAGCACGTAGTCAGTTGTTCCTGCTGCCCCATTGAGCTTAAGTGTTACTTCCAGCTCCGCCTCAGTAAGCTCCTCATTCAAAAGAGTCCTCACCTTAAGGTCATCGAGGTGAACTGCCGGAACAAGCTTTAAATACACATTTCTGTATATTCCTGAGAATCTAAAGAAATCCTGATCCTCCATCCAGCTTCCGGATGTCCATTTATAAACCTGAACGGCCATTTTATTTGTGCCCTCTTTGATAAATGGTGTCAGGTCAAACTCTGATGGTGTAAAAGTATCTCCGCTGTAGCCAACATATGCTCCGTTGAGCCAGAGTGCATATCCGCTCTCAACGCCCTCAAATACTACATGTATCTCTTTTCCATTCCAATCATATGGAACCTCGAAGTACTTCACATAGCTTCCCACAGGATTGAACTCTTCAGGAATCTGTCCAAGTTCAATGTCCTCGTGGCCATCCCATGGATACTGCACATTGATATATGCAGGAATGTCATAGCCTTCCATCTGCATATGAGCTGGAACATGGATATCGTCCCAGAAATTGCAGTCATAATCTTCCTTCTCAAAGCCAGCTATTGTAGCTCTATAGTTTTTTGCATAATGGAATTTCCAAAGTCCGTTAAGTGAAAGCTTAAGTGAGCTGACACCTGCCTCAAGCTCGTCACTGGAAGCGAAAGCCACATGATCAGAATGCGCAGGCAACACATTTTCTTTAAAAAACTCCGGGTCTTTTACCCTGTTAAAATCAAAATTCGCCATTACTAATTAACCCTCCGTAATATAGGTAATAAAATGATTTCCGTTATTTTCAAAAAGCTGCGCGGAATCATTCATTCCATATTTATAAACTGCACCGTTCATCGGATCCATGAGCACTGTATTGAGCTCATTAAATCCAATTACCAGCATAGCATCCCCATTATTTAAAAGACATATCACAGGAATATCCTGATTTACGTAGTAAAGCATTGTAGACAGCGGACATCCGTCAAGATCCAGGACTCTGGCCTCAGTCAGGGAGTTCTCAAGGATCTGCTCAACGCCCATTCCATTAGCCAAAAGACCTTCCACATCCCTGTTAGTACCTCTAAACTGAAGCACCAGGTCAAGGCAGACTGCCACAGGATTCTGTGAAGTCATGTTCTCGTAGGTCTCTGCCATTCTGGTTATAGCCATTATCTGATTGGATCTTAAGAGATTTCCTTTTATCCATATGTATTCATTGCGATCAGAAGTGACTACTCCCGGAGCATCATTGGCATCAAGAACCGCCTTGGCAGGACTTGCATATATACGAACATATCCGTCCAATCCGTAAACATAGTAAAGCGGATTTTTGTCGACATCTCTTTCTATCTTAATGTCCACATCTCTGTCACCCTCAAAGAGTGTCTGGTTAGGTGTAAGAACTCTGAGCTGCTTGGACTTTATCTCTGACTTTGTGGTGATCTGAACTATCTTCTCAAAGACATCTACAGAAGCCACATCTACTGTGTTATTGCCGCTCTCTACTTCCAGTGTATTCATTATCTGGTCGTCATAGGTGCTGACATAACCGGTGCCATCCTCGTTCTTTACAACTCTTGTTATCTTGAGCTGGTTGCCATTTACCGTGACGCCTGTGATGTAGATTCCTTCAGGTGCATATCTTTCCAGCAGATTTCCATCACTATCCTCAATCTTCAGGCAGTGTATAGCGTAGATAGGATTACCCATCTGATCGTTCAGAACATCCTGCTCATGGACAAGACCATATATCAGGTCTTCCCCCATAAAGCCCAAAAGAACTATAAAATCCCCATCATCTGCTGTGATCTCTGAAGTAGCTCTTGTGTTAAGGTTCATGAGCTGCAGACTCTTAAGGTCATCTTTCTGCCATGCTATGACATTTTGAGATTCAGATATCTTGTACTGACCTGTTCCAATGTCGTCAACCACAGACTTTCCAGTCTTTTCAATCAGATCGATCTCATAGACATTCTGATCAAGCATGCAGTAGAACATCTCATTGTTGCTGGAATATGCAAGTCTGTCAAAATAGCTCATGAGAATCTCAGGGGAGCTTGAGCTGTTTACAAAAATCTGCTCCTCCACTGCGTTTAAAGAGGAATTATAGTCATATACTGCAATTCCGACTTCTCCCTCATGGATTCCTCTGTTCATGTAACCGGCTACCGCAAATTTAACATTGCCGGCTTCATCTACGTTAAGGATCTTAATAAGGTTCTTATTCCATCTGGTCCTTATGTCATCGTTGTCGCCGTCATAGAAGCCAAAGATATAAGCGAGTCTGTTCTCAGAGTTGTTGAAAGCATAAAGTCTGTTTTCACTGACAAAAGCAAATGCCGTACCGCTGGCGCTCTCCATGAATTCAATATCAGGATCTTCAATTCCAAGAGCAATAGTATTTTTACCTACTGAATATGAATTATAGTCAAAGATATAGTTCATGGTTCTTTCAAAATTCAGCAGATACACTCTGTCAGATGTATATCTTACGCGATAATCCTCAACTATGTTGTAGGCTCTGGTATAGTTTCCATCCTTGAGAGCAACCCTGTACTGAAGCTCAATACAGGCAGTCTGTGAGTGGATATCTGTAATATAAACATCAGGGGTTGTGTGCTTGGTGATATTGAGGTCGCCCCATGTAACCTGGCTGAAACTGCTGTGGATATTTACCTTGTTAAAAGAAGTATTGTCTCCCTCTGAATTAGACTCAAGGTACTTCGAATATTCTTTTGCCTCAGTCTTACTAAAGGTGGCTTCAGAGAAACCAAGAACAAATGACAGGCACTCGTCAAGGTTGTACTTTGCGCCGCTCTCCTGCCATACAACTCTTGTATAATATCTGGCTGTGCCACTTTCAGTTTCCATGACAAAAACCAGCATGTACTCTGTATCAGCTGTGATCAGATCTTTTAGCTGTATGTTTCCTGTTATGTAATCACTGTCCTCGGAGTAGTCAGTAAGCTGCGTATTCTCAATAAGTCTGCTTCCGTCGATGCTTCTAAGCTCAAAACCAATGTTCCATACCTTACTGCCAAAGGTGTTTATCTTAAAAGAAAAGCTCCTGTCACCCTCAACAGGAAAGACAGTTCCTCTCATATAGTTCACATCAACCTCAGATAGATATCCGTGAAGAGGATCCACATCACCTTCATCAGTTACAAGGGTAACTACAGGAAGGGTTGCGGGCTGCATCCTTGCCGTCATATCCGCATTGTCACCGTTTGAAAGCTTACTCAGCACAAACACTGCAATAACGAATATTGCTATGGCATATATAGTTTTAATGATCGTAATTTTAACTAAATTATCTCGCATAATTGACTTTCATTTTTAATAATAGTAAGATTTTTCCAAAAGGAGGGCCCCTTATGGAAAAACCCATTCTTTATCGTAAACGCTTTATCCCGGATGAATGCCTTGAACTCAAAGAAGACATCATCCTCGACCAAACTGATTCTTTCATTGTTACTAAGTGGCGCACCATTCGCCAAAGGTGCGACTTATCTCATGGTTATTCCTGTTATTATTTAGATCGCGGTTACAAGGTAAGCAAGTTCCTGAAAGAAGACGGGTCCCTGCTCTGCTGGTACTGCGACATTATTACCTATGACTATGATAAAGAAAATAATAAGCTCTTAGTCATAGATCTTTTAGCCGATGTAAAAATATATCCAAACGGGCTCATTAAGGTCGTAGATCTTGACGAACTCTCTGAAGCTTTTGAGAAAAGACTCATCGATGAGAATCTTCTTAAAAAGAGCCTGCTCACATTGAACAGACTCTTAAATGAAATCTACGATAATGGCATTGAGTCCCTGATAGGTCCAATTGAAAACGTAATTGCCAAAAATAATCAGTAAAAAACATGTCCTCCGATGTTAATGCCTGAAAGTCCAGGTACCGGAGTTCTGAAATAAACGCAGTTCCCGACGTTGGAGTATCCTGTCATGGCTTCATCTGCTGCCTGATAGCAGGATGATGGAGCTCTTCCCTCTGCAAGTTCCAAGGCCAGCCTTCCGCTTGCAACAGGTGAAAACTGTTTGTTCTGATAGATGACTCCTACTACAGTATCAGGATACACAGAGCTAAGCACTCTGTTTATTACTACTGCGCCTACCGCAACCTTTCCTTCATAGGGTTCAGATCCGGCCTCGCAATATATAAGGTTGGCCAAAAGATATCTGTCGCCCTCAGCAAAAGTTACTTCTGAAATATCTCTCCACTTTGAAGCTGCTGCCAGTCTTGAGAGACGCATCTCCTCTGCAAGCTTTGCTTCAAGTGCCTTTATATCAGCTTCCTGAGCTTTGATCTGCGCTTCCAGCTCTTCTGCTTTTGCCTCCGCATCAGAAATATCATTAGCATACTGCTTGATAGATCCGGAGGTCTGGCTTACAAGGCCGGAAACTCTGCTCTGTTCAGCTTTTTCTTTTACCTGATATTCCTCGAGCTGCTCCATTTCGCTCTCGAGAGTTGCTTCTTTTTCCTCAATGAGCTTTCTGGTCTCGATGTACTCCTCGAACTTTCTCTTATCATAAGCAGACAACTCTTCGATAAAATGATTCTGATTGAGGAAGTCCGCAAAACTTCCCGCACTGAGGACCATGTCCCAAAGCATAAAGTTCTGTTTCTCATAAATAAACTGAACTCTCTTTTTCATGGATGCATACTGATCTGCTTCAGTATTCCTGGCAACTTCAAGCTCTGCCAGAGTATTCTCTATCTCAGTCTCTTTATCATCAATCTGCTCTTCAATTTCAGCCAGATTGTTACTTACTTCACTTAGCTGGCTGTTTAAGGAATTCAGCTGTCCCTGCAGAGAAGATTTTTCTTCATTCATCTCAGCAATGTCATCTTTTGTGTTATCAAGCTCGTTCTGGGACTGCTGCTTTTTTTCTTTTGCTTCCTCAAGTTGCTGCTTTGTGGTCTGCGTAGCGAAGCTTTTAATAGGAAAAAGAGTCAGCGCCATGAAACAGGAAGCTGCTGCCAAAGCCAAAAATAAAGCTCTTTTTCTATATTTAGTTGTTATACCCCTGTCCCCTCTTTTTTTCATGCCGTCTTTTTATGGTCAAATTGTAATTTTTATACTTCTACCACTGGGCTGATACTGATAATACCTAACTCCTGCTGCATCAAACATCTTCTTGGAAGCTCTGGTTGATGCAGAAGAGCTGTACTTATCACTGTCATAAACGACTGTCTTTATGCCGGCCTGAATAATAGCCTTGGCGCACTCGTTACATGGAAAAAGAGATACATATATCTTGGATCCTACAAGGCTTCCGCCTCTGTAATTAAGGATCGCGTTGAGCTCGCTATGTGTAACAAAAGGATATTTAGTTGAAAGTTCATCCTCGCCGTCGCGCTCCCAAGGAAAATCCTCATCGGCGCAGCCTTTAGGGAACCCGTTGTAGCCCATGGAAAGAATGTTGTTGTCCTCTGATACTATGCAGCTTCCCACCTGGGTGTTAGGGTCTTTAGATCTGAGGGCTGCAAGCTTTGCAACACCCATGAAATACTCATCCCAGGATATGTAGTCCTCTCTTTTCATGCGTCCTCCTTGAATCTTACTTGGTGCCAAAGATGCGGTCTCCCGCGTCGCCGAGTCCTGGTACGATGTAGCCGTGCTCGTTGAGCGTCTCATCGAGGGAGCCTACGTAAATATCTACATCAGGATGTGCTTCCTGCATTGCCTTGAGTCCTTCAGGAGCTGCAATGATGCACATGAAGTGGATGTGGCTGCAGCCTCTGTCCTTGAGCATCTGGATTGCTGCAACAGATGATCCACCTGTAGCGAGCATAGGATCTACTACGAAGATCTCTCTCTCTGAAATGTCAGCAGGCATCTTGCAGTAATACTCAACCGGCTTAAGTGTCTCAGGATCTCTGTAAAGTCCGATGTGGCCAACCTTTGCTGCAGGAATAAGTGCAAGCATACCGTCAACCATTCCAAGACCTGCTCTTAAAATAGGCACTACGCAAAGCTTTCTTCCTTTAAGTTCCTTAACTGTTGTCTTACAAATTGGTGTCTGAATTTCAACATCCTTAAGATTAAGATCTCTGGTTGCTTCATAGCAGATAAGCATTGCTATTTCACTGATAGTCTGTCTGAAGTCCTTTGTTCCTGTTTCGACTCTCCTGATCATTCCAATCTTGTGCTGAATCAGCGGATGATCCATAATAACTACTTTTCCCATATCTTCCTCCTGGTCTGTTTTATTAGTCTTCTATTTTTGATATTCTGCGACTGTGCTTTTCCATCTCTGAAAAAGGTGTGTCTAAAAATGTATCAACGATTTCAAGGGCCTGAACTTTTCCAATCATGCCACCGCCCATAGCAAGCATATTTGCATCATTGTGCTCTCTTGTAAGTCTGGCTGTTGTCTTCTCAGAGCAAAGAGCGCATCTGATTCCTTTAACCTTATTGGCTACTATTGAAATACCAATTCCAGTTGTGCAGATTACAATTCCTCTGTCGCACTCACCACTTGCAACGGCCTCTGCAGCTGCTCTTCCAAAGTCAGGATAATCACATGAGTTAAGGTCATAAGTTCCAAAATCCTTATACTCAAGTCCTCTCTCCTCAAGATGCTTTTTTACAGCCTCTTTAAGTTAAAATCCGCCGTGATCACTACCTAATGCTATCATTTTTACACCATCCCTTACTATTATAATACAGTCGTCTCAATGTCAAAAGAACTACTTAAAGCACAATAACATTGTGACCTGCTGCTTTTAAAAGCCTGTTCATTATAGCCTGACCTATTCCGTTCTCGTCAAAAGACTCTGAGAACATCACGTCCACATTCTCATCGTCAAACTCTCTTAATAACTTGA
>JAEEGI010014961.1_pt1 | contig 16228 bp, 8 predicted proteins | sample 8958751 | NCBI WGS metagenome assembly JAEEGI01 (sample SAMN16246545, study PRJNA631951) | gut metagenome | biome: gut microbiome; feature: rumen; material: KS-attached | host: Bos | place: Iran: Karaj | collected 2018-10
TGAAGGGCATTGCCGACGACCTGCGCCGCGACCCCCGCACCAGTGAGGTGCCCGTCGTAGGTCCCTCGCCTGCCGGAGCGCAGTTAGAGGGTTCAAAGGATTTTGCCAAGGCCTTCATGCAGCGCCATGGCATCCCCACTGCACGCTATGCCACCTTCACTGCCGACACGCTGGAGCAGGGCTTCGCCTTCCTCGACACCCTGCAGCCCCCTTACGTGCTGAAGGCCGACGGTCTCTGCGCCGGCAAGGGCGTGCTCATCGTGCCCACCCTCGACGAGGCCCGCAGCGAACTGCGCCAGATGCTCCATGGTATGTTTGGCAATGCATCGGCACGCGTGGTCATCGAGGAGTATCTCAGCGGCATCGAGTGCTCCGTCTTCGTGCTCACCGACGGCGACCACTATCAGATTCTGCCCGAGGCCAAGGACTACAAGCGCATCGGTGAGGGCGACACCGGCCTGAACACCGGTGGCATGGGCAGCGTGTCGCCAGTGCCTTTCGCCACCAAGGAGTGGATGCAGAAGGTCGACGACCGCATCATCCGCCCCACCGTAGAGGGACTGAAGGCCGAGGGTATCGACTACAAAGGCTTCATCTTCTTTGGACTGATGAACAGCCCGCAGGGCGACCCCTACGTCATTGAATACAACTGCCGCATGGGCGACCCCGAGACCGAGACGGTGATGCTGCGCCTGAAGAGCGACCTCGTGGACCTGCTCGAAGGTGTGGCGCAGGGCGACCTGGACCGCCGACAGGTGGAGTTCGACGACCGTTCGGCTGTGTGTGTGATGCTGGTGAGCGGTGGCTATCCCCAGGCTTACAAGAAGGGCTACCCCATCACAGGCACCGACAACGTGGAGGGCAGCATCGTGTTCCATGCTGGCACCGCCCTTAATGCCGAGGGGCAGGTGGTCACCGCTGGCGGCCGTGTCATCGCCGTGTCGTCCTACGGAGCCGACAAGGCCGAGGCACTGGCCAAGTCGTTCACCGAGGCACAGAAGATACAGTTCACCGACCGCTACTTCCGCCGCGACATCGGGAAAGACCTTTGAGTTAGGAGTTAGGAGTTGGGAGTTGCGAATGGCGAGTCTCGACGTTCAATGTTCAACGTCTAACGTAGATGAAGCGGCTACAGAATAGGATTGCAGAGGGAGGAAAGACCCTGCCAACGGCGGCGGCATTTGGCGCGCTGGTATGGCTGGCCGTAGGCTTGGTGCAGCGCCAGTTGTGGCCGCAGCTGGCATGCTTTGTGGCATCGGTCTATCTGCTGGTGGAGCTGAGCAACCAGAATGCGCTGCTGCGCGTCAGGAGCCGTATGGTGTCCAGTGCGTTCATCCTGCTCTCGTGCCAGAGCTGCTTCCTCTTCCCCCAGCTCACGGGAGCCGCCGTGCAGTTGAGCTTCGTGGCATCGTTCATCCTGCTGTTCCAGACCTACCAAGACCAACAGTCGGTAGGGCGCGTGTTCTATTCCTTCGCCGCCTTGGGCGTGGCCAGTCTGTTCTTTGTGCATGCGCTGTGGTACGTTCCCGCCTTGTGGGTGCTCATGGGCACGCAGTTGCAGTCGCTCAGCGTCCGCACCTGGCTGGCCTCGCTCATCGGTCTTGCCACCCCTTACTGGCTGGCGCTGGTGTGGCTGATGGTGCCGTGGGGAGGTGATTTCGCCCAATGGACTTTTAACCTACAGCCGATGGCCGAGCACTTCAGCGAGCTGGCCCACCTCCACTATCAGCTTCCCCCCTATCTGTTGGAGCGCGGCATCCTGCTGCTCTTTGTGCTGGTGTTGGCTGCCGTGGGCATCATGCACTTCTGGAGCCGCAGCTTCGAGGACAAGATTCGCATTCGTCTGCTCTTCGGCTTCTTCACCACGCTCACGGTGCTCACCGCCTTCTTCATCCTGGCTCAGCCCCAGCACTACGACGTGCTCATGCGTCTGCTCGTTTTGTTTGCCAGTCCGCTCATTGCCCACGTCTTCACGTTCACCAGCTCGCGCCTCTCCAGCATCTTCTTCTTCTCGGCCATCGCCATCTCCGTTGCCCTTACCCTGCTCTGCCTGTTTCTGAATTCGGAATTAGGCATTCATCATTTGTAATCATAAAATGGAGGTTTTCATCGAGCTTCTGCAAAGCTATGGCTACTGGGGCATGCTGATAGCCGCCTTTCTGGCGGGCAGCTTTTTCCCCTTCAGCAGCGAGGCGGTGATGGTGGGCTTGATGACTGCTGGCCTCGACCCGTGGCTGCTGATGATTTATGGCACGGTGGGTAATGTACTGGGGTCGGTGGTCAACTACTTCATTGGCCAACTGGGACGTGTGGAGTGGTTCGAGAAGTATCTGCACGTCAGTCCCCAGAGCATGGAACGTGCCAAGCGTTTCATGGGCGGGCGTGGCGCTTGGATGGGGTTCTTCGCTTTCATACCCTTGCTGGGCAGCGCCATCACCATCCTGCTCGGACTGATGCGCGCCAACCCCGTCATCACCTTCGTGAGCATCACGCTCGGAAAAATCTTCCGCTACGTGGTGCTCATCTATGGTTTCCGCCTGTTCACATAATTTTTTTTCATCGCCGACGAAATGGTCGGTGCACTGCGGCCTGTGGTTATAGCGCGTTCAGTTGATTTTGTAGTCGAGGCCATCGGTGCGCTCGATGTAGTCGATGAGGGTGTACTTCACGTCGACGAACATGCTCTGCGAGCGCAGCAGCACATGCTTGTCGCCTGAGGTGTCGCGCAGCTGGAAGAAGAGCTTCGTCTTGCCGGGATGCTCAGTCAGCTGGGTGTTCAGCTCGGCCAGCATGTCCTCGTTGAGCATGTCGCTGATTACCGAGATGGTGATTCGATCGACGGCCTTGTCTTTCACCGTCTGCAGGTATTCCACGTTCTGCACCTTCAGTTCCATTTGTTCGCTGTCGCGGAAGCGTGGCTGCAGCTTGGCCGTGATGAACACCGAGGCTCCCTCGGTGAACATGCCGTTCCAGCGTCCCCAGTCTTGACCGAAGAGTGCCAGCTCGCCGCCGCCCTCATAGTCTTCGATGGTGACGAAGCCACAAGGCTCGCCACGCTTGGTGAACTTCTGCCGCACCCCCGTGACGATGCCTCCCAGCACCACGGTGGCGCGCCCCTTCAGCTGCTGCACGTCGGCCAATTCCTGACAGGTGGTGTTGCACAGGTTGTCGAGCACGATGCGGAACTCGTCGAGCGGATGAGCCGAGAGGTAGATGCCCACCAAGTCGCGCTCCTTGTTCAGTCGCTCAATGTCGCTCCAGCGGATGTCGGTCTTGGGGATGGGCGGGGTGGCAATCTCCACCTCGTCGAATCCGCCGAAGAGTGAGTTCTGTGCCTCACTCTTCGCCTGTTGGTAGAGCTGTCCGTAGCGTACCAGTGTGTCGAGGAACACCTCGCCCTTGGCATTCTCGGCGAAGAAGGTCTCGCGGCGGATGCCGAAGCTGTCGAAGCCGCCACTCAATGCCAGGCTCTCAAAAGCCTTGCGGTTCACGTTGGCGAAGCTGACGCGCTGTGCAAAGTCGAAGATGCTCTTGTAGGGGCCGTTCTCTTGTCGCTCGCGGATGATGGCGTGTGCGGCGGCGTCGCCCATACCCTTGATGGCGGCCAGTCCGAAGCGAATCTCGCCCTTCTGGTTCACACCAAACTTCAGGTACGACTCGTTTACGTCGGGTCCCAGCGTGGCGATGCCCATCTGCTTGCACTCGTCCATGAGCTTGGTGATTTCCGTGATTTGGTCGCGGCGGCGCGTCATGATGGCGGCCATGAACTCGGCGGGGTAGTTGGCCTTCAGGTAGGCTGTCTGATAGGCCACCCACGAGTAGCAGGCGGCATGACTCTTGTTGAAGGCGTAAGAGGCAAACTTCTCCCAGTCGGCCCAAATCTTGTCGAGCACTTTCTCGTCGTGCCCGTTCCTCTTGCCACCCTCAATAAACTTCGGTTTCATCGCGTCTACGATGTCCTTCTTCTTCTTACCCATGGCCTTGCGCAGGGCATCGCTCTCGCCACGTGTGAAGTCGGCCAGCTGTCGGCTCAGCAGCATCACCTGCTCCTGATAGACGGTGATGCCGTAGGTGTCCTTCAGGTATTTCTCCATGCAGGGGATGTCGTACTTGATTTCCTCGCGGCCGTTCTTGCGGGCGATGAACTGCGGGATATAGTCCATAGGCCCCGGTCGGTAGAGGGCGTTCATGGCGATGAGGTCTTCGAAGACGGTGGGGTGCAGCTCGCGCAGGTACTTTTGCATGCCGCTCGACTCAAACTGGAAGGTGCCGATGGTGCGCCCCTGCTGATAGAGTTCGTAGGTCTTCGGGTCGTCGATGGGGATGTTGTCGAGGTCTACCTCGATGCCGCGCGTCAGCTTGATGTTGGCACAGGCCTCCTTCAGCTCCGAGAGCGTCTTCAGCCCGAGGAAGTCCATCTTGATGAGTCCCGTCGACTCGATGACGTGTCCGTCGTACTGTGTGCAGTTGGTCTTTGTGTCCTTGAAGTCGGGGTCATCGGCGGTGCTCACGGGCACCCAGTCGCTGATGGGGTCGCGGCAGATGATGAAGCCACAGGCGTGGATGCCCGTGCCGCGGACGGTTCCTTCGAGCATCTTGGCATATTTGATGGTGTTGGCCAGTGCCGGGTCGGTGCTGGCCTCGGCCTCTTGCAGTTCGCGGGTGCACTTGATGGCGTTGCTCAGGTTCATCTTCATGCCTTCGGGCAGACGGTCGGGGATGGCCTTGCACAAGGCGTTGCTGATGGCCAGCGGCACCTTCTCCACGCGTGCCACGTCCTTGATACTGTTCTTCGTGGCCATCGAGGCGTAGGTGATGATATGCGCGCAGTTCTCGTGGCCATACTTGTCCTCCACCCACTTCAGCACGCGGCCACGGCCGTCGTCGTCGAAGTCGGTGTCGATATCAGGCAGCGAGATACGGTCGGGGTTGAGGAAACGCTCGAACAGCAGGTCGTATTTCAGTGGGTCGATCTTGGTGATGCCCAAGCAGTAGGCCACCACGCTGCCGGCGGCACTGCCACGGCCGGGACCTACCATCACGTCGAGTTCGTCGCGCGCCGAGTTGATGAAGTCCTGCACGATGAGGAAGTAGCCGGGGAATCCCATCGTCTTCATGATGTGCAGCTCGAAGCGGATGCGGTCGTCAACCTCCTTGGGTAAAGCTCCACCAGCCACAGAAGCTCCAGAAGCCCCCCCTTCAGCCCCCGAGGGGGCTACTATAGACCCGTTGTCTACCAGTGAAGCTATAGAAGCCCCCTCGGGGGCAGTAGGGGGGGCTACTTCGGGGGCAGTAGGGGGGGCTTGTTGGGCTACTTGTGGAGCTACTCCGTATCTTTTTCTTGCTCCCTCATACGCCAGCTTCGCCAAATAGTCGGCCTCGAACTTGATGCGGTATATCTTGTCGTAGCCGCCCAGCTTGGCAATCTTCTTGTCGGCAGCGTCGGCGGGCAGGGGGTTGTCGCCGTTCTCGTCGGTGGTGAACTCGCGGTAGAGGTCGTCCTCGGTGAATTTCTTGCGCCACTCCTCCTCGGTGCCGAAGCTCTCGGGGATGGGGAAGAAGGGCATGATGGGGTCGTGGTCGAGCGAGTAGATTTCCACCTTGTCCAGAATTTCCAGCGTGTTCGACAGGGCTTCGGGCACGTCGCTGAAGATGGCGTTCATCTCGGCCTTCGTCTTGAACCACTCCTGCTTGGAGTAGAGCATGCGCGAGGGGTCGTCGAGGTCCTTGCCGGTGCTGAGGCAGAGCAGGTGGTCGTGGGCCTCGGCGTTCTCTTGGTCCACGAAGTGCACGTCGTTGGTGCAGATGAGTTTGATGCCATATTCGCGAGCCAGCTCTATGAGCACCTTGTTGGCCTGCTGCTGCAGGGGGAATGTCTCGCGGTTGGCGCGGATGGTGGGGTCGGTCACTTCGTGGCGCTGCAGCTCCAGATAGTAGTCGTCGCCAAACACACGGTGATACCACTCCACGGCCTCGCGGGCACCGGCCATGTCGCCATTCAGAATCTTCTTGGGCACCTCGCCGGCGATGCAAGCCGAGCACACGATAAGCCCTTCATGAAAGTGCTCCAGGTCGTCGCGGTCGGTGCGGGGGCGCATGTAGTAGCCGTCGGTCCAGGAGCGGCTCACCAGTTTGATCAGGTTCTTGTAGCCCACATAGTTCTTGGCCAGCACGATGAGGTGGTAGCCGCTCTGGTCTTCCTTGCCACGGCGCAGCGACTTCGAGCCATGGCGCGAGACGTACATCTCGCAGCCGAAGATGGGTTTGAAGAGCTCCTGCCCCTGCTTCTTGCGCTCTTTGTTCACGCCCACGCAGATGTCGTGAAACTCCTTGATGCCAAACATGTCGCCGTGGTCGGTGATGGCCAGGCCGCGCTGGCCGTCCTTCAGCGCCTTGTCCACCAAGTTCTTTATTTTCGACTGTCCGTCGAGGATTGAATAGTACGTATGTACGTGCAGATGTATAAAGTCTTCCATATTTTTTTATTGTCTCAGCTTGCAAAGTTACGAAAAAAAGGGGGCAGGACAAAGGAAAGTCGTTTCTTTTTTTTCATGGTCGTGAAAAAAAAGATGACGAGAAACGGCGAATATCAAAAAAGATTTAGTATCTTTGCGCCCGTAAACACAAGGAAGAGGCAGTAGCATTATCTTCGCAGAAATCTTTTAATTAACTAATAACTTTCTACGCTTATGGCAAAGACCCCCACCCCCCACATCGGGGCACAGTATGGCGAAATAGCCGAGACCGTCATCATGGCTGGCGACCCCTTGCGCGCCAAGTTCATGGCCGAGAACTTCCTCGAGAATCCCGTTCAGTTTAACAATGTGCGTGGCATGCTGGGCTTCACTGGCACCCACGATGGCAAGCGCGTCAGCGTGATGGGCCACGGCATGGGCATCCCCAGCATTGGCATCTACACCTACGAGCTTTATCACTTCTACGACGTGAAGACCATCATCCGCGTGGGCAGTGCCGGCAGCATCCACCCCGACCTGCACGTTGGCGACCTCTGCATCGCCATGGGCGCGTGCACCAACAGCAACTATGCGTCGCAGTATGAGCTGCCCGGCGTCTTCGCACCCATCGCCGATTTCGACCTGCTGCGTGGCGCCGCCGATGCCTGCGACCGTCTGGGCTATCGCTACAAGGTGGGCAACGTGCTGTCGAGCGACACCTTCTACACCGAGAACGCCCACAACGACCGATGGATGAAGATGGGTGTGCTCACCGTGGAGATGGAGGCCTCGGCACTCTACATGAACGCCGCCCGCGCCGGCAAGCGTGCACTGGTCATCCTCACCGTCAGCGACCACATCCTCACCGGCGAGGCCACCACCGCCGAGGAGCGGCAGACCACCTTCACACACATGATGGACGTGGCCTTCTCACTGGTATAACCATCAAGCATACAACGACATGAAAGTCATCAACCTCTCAGAGCAGCGCACGGTGGTCAACCAGTATATGTCGGAGTTGCGCGACAAGAGCTATCAGAAGAACCGTCTGCTGTTTCGCAACAACATCGAGCGCATCGGCATGATGATGGCCTTCGAGCTGTCGAAGACGTTGCAATACAAGGAGAAGACCATCACCACTCCGCTGGGCACGATAGACATCCCCTTGATGAAAGACGACCTGCTGATAGCCACCGTGCTGCGTGCTGGTCTGCCTTTCCACGAGGGCTTCCTCAGCGTCTTCGACCATGCCGCCAGCGCCTTCGTGTCGGCCTATCGCATGTACACCAACCGCGAGCACACCGAGGTGGGCATCCACACCGAGTATATGGCCGCGCCGTCGGCCAAGGGCAAGACGCTCGTCATCGTCGACCCCATGCTGGCCACGGGTGGCTCGATGGTGGCGGCCTACGAGGCCTTGCTGCGCACAGGGCGCCCGGCACAGGTGCACATCGCCTGTGTCATCGCCGCCCCCGAAGGTGTGGAGATGCTCAGGCAGAACGTGGCCGACGGCACCACGCTCTGGTGCGCCGCCATCGACCCCGGCATGAACGAGCACAAGTACATCGTGCCAGGTTTTGGCGACTGCGGCGACCTCTGCTACGGCGAGAAACTCTAAAGAATCAGAACCACTGCATCAGCGCCCGAAGATAGGCTGTCAGCTCGGCAGCCATCTTTTGGTGCTGCCATAGCGATGGGTGCCAGTCGGCACCATATTTCAGTTGGCCATCGGCGGGCGTGAAGTCAAAGCGATACACTTCACGGTCGCCGGCTTTTTTTGCATTTTCCGCGATTTCATCGAGGGTTTTTCGCGCTATGTCGAGTTCTTTCCCGTTCAACATCGACCCTGTGAGCAGCACAATCTTGGCCTCCGGGTTGTGGCTGCGCACTTGGCGCAGCAGCTTCTCGTAAGCCTCGCGAAACAGTTTCACGTCGTAGTTGTGGGTGGAGAGGTCGTTGGTGCCCAGGTTGATGCACACCACCTGCGGCTGGAAGCGGCCGAAGTCCCAGCGCTCTGCTTCCAGAGTGCCGGGCTGGCGCAGACTGGCATCGGTGGCATAGATGGTGTAGTCGTATTGTGTGGCCATCGACGTGGAGGGCGTCCCCGTCTTCGGCCCGTTGTAGTGGCGGTAGGCGCCGATGCCGCTGCGGGCCACCACGTAGGCTTGTGCACCAAGAGCGCGAGCCGTCAGTTGAGCATAGCCATTGTAGTGGTTTTCCGTTTCATATTGGAAATGGTCGCCCTCGTGGGTGGCCTCGTTGCCGTAGGCGCAGGTGATGCTATTGCCGATGAATTCGATGTTTTTTGAGGGTAGGGCGGGAGCGTCGCACACGGGGCCGTCGAAGACGAAGCCCCAGAACTCAGGTCGCATCTCATAGCCTTCGATGCAGTACATCAGCCTCACCGTGTGGCGCGAGTGGGGTAGGGCGGTGGCCAGTGTCACCACCGAGTCGCGCTCTCCACGGAAAGCCACCTTGAATGGTTCGGCCTCGTCAATCTGTGCCATGAAGTAGCCGCTGCCTGGCTTGCACACCAGTTTGGCGCTGGTGCCCTCGAAGGCAGCATTGATTTGCACACCAGGATAGTTCCAAGCGGGGCGCTCGGGGTTTTGAAACGAGATGCGACCCACATACTGGATGTGCGGGTCGGTGGGCTTCACGATGTTGCCTTGCAGGGGCAACGTGTGTTGCGCCAAGGCAGCAGAGCAGGTGAAGGCCAGCAAGGCAAGAATGAGATTTCTTTTCATGATACTTTTTTTTGTTAATGTGTGATTGCTTGGTCAGGGTGGTACCTGTCTACATCTTCACGTCGTATGGCTTGCAAAATTACAAAATCTTTTTGACAATCAACCACTCTTTAATGTGAAAAATTCTATTTGTATGATTACCCCGTAGCCTTCGTCAGAACAAAGCATACGCCCCGCGAAAATTTGGAGCGCGACTTTTTCTAAAAAGTCAACGCCTTTTTTGAAAAAGTCAACGCCTTTTTTTTCAAAAGTCAACGCTATATTTTTGCTTGGCGATGCTGTCACCCTGAAATGTCATCACATCCTGTTCTCTCATAGCCTTTTATGCTGAAAAATGGCGTGTTTTGTACGCTTTTTTCTTTGTTTTGCCTTCTAAGTGTAATTATTTGCGTTTTTTTTTCTTACTAAGAAAAATATGTGTAATTTTGGCGCAAGTTCCAGCTTCAGGTGCTTCCAAGAGACAAGGAGCCTGAAGGCAAGAATGTAGGTGAGTATGTATTAGTACAAAACGCCAGCGAACTGAAGGACGGCACCCGTCTGCTCCTGTTTTCGCCATTGGGACACCCAAGATTTCAGGCACCACCCTTGACGAGGTTGCACAGTGCCTGCTGTTCATCACTCATCCCCAGTATCACCCTCTGGGACAAGGACGACTTTGGTGAGACATAGCTGATGGCATACATGGTCTTCGTCAGTTCCTGTGCCCGGTGCACTGTGATTTCGCTCTTTGCCGCTTTGAGGATTCTCTCCAGTTCCAATAATATGGTATAGGCGGTGAAGCAGATACATATGTGTCCCTCTATCCTGTTACGCAGCCTGTGGTAGATTGGCCTGACGGCCAGGTCGAATTTGTTGAATCGGAATGCCCGTTCGATATACCAAAGGTCGCCATAGCGGTCAATTACCTCACTGGCTTTCAGCTTTGTGTTCGTCACATATCCCTTGATGCCGTCCCATGCAGCGTCGGCCTCGTATTTCGCCAAGTCAATGGATACGTTCACCTCGCCCTCCAGCTTCAGGTATTTGTTGTAGCCACGGTTGTTGATGCTCTCTTTTGTCAGTTTTCCCGTGCGGACGCGCTTCTGTAGCCTTGCAAGGCCTTTCTCACGGTTATGCCTGTCCTTTGCCGCACGCTTCTCGCTGCAGGACACGACGAGCCTGCTGCCGTCCTTCCGCTTGACTTCCGCCACGTCACCGTACTTCATGTTGAGCGCCAGGATGCTTTCCTTCACTTTCACTGATTCGTTCTTCGGCCTTGCACCAAGGATGTACTGGTAGCCGTCTTTCACGAGTGCCTCGATGTTGTCCTTGCTCAAAAGGCCTGCGTCTGCGACGACAACGGGCTTGCCGAATCCGAAACGGTCGGCCAGTGCCTGAACCACGGGGATAATGGTCTTGCCCTCGGAGATGTTGCCCTCGTATATCTCATAGCCGATGGGATTGCCTCCTAATGCGACGAGCAGGCCGAGGAATATCTGTGGGCAGGAGTGTTTGCCGTCCTTCGAGAATCCGCATTTGCGCAGCTCGTCCTCCTCTGCCGCCTCAAAATACAGCGTCGTCATGTCGTAGAAGCAAACCGTCACCTCGCCGCCCACGACCTTCTTCGTATGCTCGTAGGATATCTGTTCGACAAGGGTCTTGTAGTCCTGCCCCCTCTTCTGTCCGGCATCGCTTTTCCTGACCTCATTGGCACCTGGGCCGTTCTCACCTTTATTCTCCACCCCTTCCTCATCGTCTTCCTCTGGACGATAGCAGAGATCGTCAAGGAAACGGTAGACTTTGCTCAGGCTGTATCTCACATGAAGGTAGCGTTCCAGATAGTCCACGGTCTTCAGCTTGCTACCGGGGTTGAACAGACGGCAGATGACCATGTGGCGGAACATCTCGCTTGATATCTTGTCATAGCCGATTCTGTCATAGAGCCTGCCAAATACCAGTTCAGGCCCAACCACCTGTATCTGCGAATTGTTCAGCTGGCCGAGAAAACGCTCAAATCCAACCTCCTCCTCATCAATACCTGGCAGCAGAGGTTCGTGGTGGCGGTTGATATAGTCGCGCCCCTCTGCCATAAGGCGCTCTATCTCCTTCGGATCTTTGCTGGTACCAATCGACTTGATGACCTTCTGCCTGCGGCTCCTGGTCTTTGCCACCACTTGGACACTGACCGAACCTGACTTGTTGGGCTTCTTGCGTACAAACATGCTGCAAAGATAGCACGGGACACCCAAAAATCCAAATTTTCAGGAACTTTTCTACTGAAAATCAGCCATTTATTTTTTTAGAGGTCAAAAGTGGCGAAAACAGGAGTAGTATTGTTGGCAGGTTTTGGTCCTGCGCTTTCGTGTTCATCTTTTCCATCCCAAGTCACATTTTGGCGCAGTTACAAAAAAAGTACCGCCCAGCAGCTGCCAAGCGGTACTATTTCACTATTGCACATTTTTTCTTCTTTCCGCTTGTGTCACTCAGTGCTGGAAGAAGAATCGTTCAGAATGATGTCCACCACCTTCACGGCATCGGCGATAGTGACCTTGTTGTCGTTGTTCACGTCGCCCTCCAGATTGGATGATGCTTCCTCTATTCTCAGGAATATACCGTTAGGATCCGTCTCCTTTGTAGTCCATCCAGCCTGGATGTAGGCTTCCTTGGTACCATTAGGAACGGTGAGGACGCAGTCGGCATTGACACTCTTAAAGGCATCTGTGCCCAAACTGACAATTTGTGGATTTTCTATCTTTGAAACGACAGACTTTAGAGAATTAGTATAAGCAAAAGCATAGTTGCCAATGGAAGTGATGGAGTTGGGGAGTTCTATCATTTTTAGAGTCTTCAAACTCTTAAAGGCTTCAAAGCCAATTGTCTTTATTCCATTAGGAATTCTTGCATTATTACTTCCAAATAAAATCTTATCAGACGCAGTCTCAATTATACATCCGCATCCTTCACGAGAATCATACTTTGTATTACCACTTTCAACCACGAGGTTATCAAAGTTACTCAATAAAGACCCGCTAATAGACGTTACACTGCTAGGGATTACCAATGTCTTTATTTTTTGAGCACTATTATCAAACTGAGGCCCTTCTAATGTTGTCAATGTTTGAGGGAGTAAAATATTGGTTATTCCCTTACAATTACGGAAGGCATTAGTTGATATGGTTGTAACCCCTTCAGGAACTGTAAATGAAGTAAATGAATTACAGCCTGCAAAGCAGAATCGAGGAATGACTGTTATATTCTTAGGAAAGACAAAATTGCTTAACTTTTCACAACCGAAAAACGCATAATACCCCCATGACGTCAATGATTCGGGCATCACGATGGATTCCAACTTGGTGCATCCTTGGAATGCTTCGGCTGGAAGTTCATTCAACCCTGTAAAGTACTTGAATTCATCGAACGAAACAATGGAGGTGTTGCCCTTGAATACGGGGTCATCACCATCCATCAGCGTCGTCACTGCCTCAGCCTCGGCTACCGAAAGCTCAAGGTCGCCGTCAGTGTCCCAGTGAGTCACGCAAATGGCCTTCACATTGGCATCGGCAAACTGGATGATTTCTGGCTGGTCGATGCCAAGTTCCTTCTTGTCTGCAAAGACAAAGAGGATTGATTTGTCGGTAAGACTGGTAGCCTCCCACTGATAGGCATTGCTGTTCTCATCTGCAACGAACTGGCTGGTGATGTCGGTGTCGCCATCATAGATGCGGAAAGTCATGTCATCGTCGGGAAGAACCAAGAAGCTCACGCCCTCAACCTTATCTTCACTAAGCTTTAGGTTCATGCTGCCATTCTTGATTCGTTCATAAGTAGATTCTGTTGCCTCACCGCCTGTTGTTTCCTTGTTATTCACTTTCACATAGACACTACCACCATCGGTTTGCTGCAACTGGTATGAGTAGTAGTTGGCTGCACCTTGCTCATTGAACACCACGGTCCAAGCAGCATCGTCGAGGTCGGTCTGATTAATTGTTAATGTATAGAGACTGTTGTCTGCTGTGGTAAATGAGGAGGTCATTTCGTAACCATTGTTGAAGGCTTTAAATGAGCTGCCTTCATTGCATTGAATGCTTACAAGCACGTTTTGTACTTCGGCCTTCATCAAGCGCATCCGTCCTGCCTCGTTGCCTACTTCACACGTCTGGTTCCCGCTTTCAGCGTTCACAGGGGTGACATCGCATCTAAGTGTGCCGTTTCCTATCTTCAACAACGACCAGTCGGCTATAGGGCTGGCCGCAGCAGTCTGCGAGCCTTCTGGGAACACGAAAGTCCACGTCCCGTTTATGACATCTAATGGCTCATAAAGAATCTGACCGTCTTCGTAACTGAAGAGGCTGGTCACGTCTGCTCCGTTGCGATAGACTGTGAAAGGAATGGTAACCCCTTCATTTTCCAGCAAGCGCCCTTCCTCGTAATCTATTATAAAAGCGGGACTGGATATTTCGCCGGGTATATATTGTCGGGTTATACTTCCCGTTGACGTTAACTCATCTATCACCCAGTCGCCGTTGTGATTACAACTGAATAACAGGCTTCCGTCTGGCGGAGTGCCGATAGCCATCAAATTTACTTGCTTCTGGACCGTTTCTTGAGGATTGCTGAACCCAGCAGTGATGCTCATGGATGTGCTGGCCCAGTTATCACCTTGAACAGTGAAAGTCCACGTATTGGTGGTGACATTAAACGCCAAATAGCGTCCCTCCTCTAAAGTCAAAGTGAAGTCACCCCCTTCGGCCAGGCATTGCTCAGCATTCTTGCCGTCCAAATGTGGATGTGTACCTTCATTGTCTTCCCATGAGTTCTCAGTGAAAAGGTTCACACTGCTCATTACTCTCCTTCCATTCACCAATTCTCCAGTATCCCAAGAAGCATATAGGGTTGATAGCTCATATCCAGGATTGGGAATCAGTGTCAATTTGAAGCCTGTCCCGTTTTCCACTGCCGAGATTGGTGTGAGCAGCGATGTGACAGGAGCTGTTAACTCGCCTGTTGTATGACGAAAGTCCTCGTCTTGCTCTTCATAAACCCAGTAGTCATACAAGATAGAGCCATTTCCTATCTTTGTTATTGTTTGAACATTATAGTTCGATTGCTCTTGCACCGTTACCTTTTGGCCCACCAGTGTCAGCAATGCGTTGGCACTATTGGGAATAGTAAAGGTGTATTTAGTTGTTCCGTTGCTGTTGCTGGTCGTCTGTGGTGACAATCCTGATAATGAAGCTGTGGTCAGGTGAATGGTATTAGGAACATCGAATGAAACCGTTGTGCCTTGGCCCACCGTAATCTTTTGCCCATCGACCAGGAAACCTGTCGAGGCTTTACCGTCGAGCATACGCGTCATCAGCAGGTTGGCATCAATATTAATCTTGCTAATCGTCAGTTCGCAGCGTTTGTCGTCCACCTGAACATCGATATTGCAATCCTTGTTTACATTATTAATTGTATACGCATAATAGTCATTTCCAGTGCTTGATGCATTCAGTGTTGCTCCATCTTTCTTAACGGTGCAATACTGACTGGCTGGATTGAATTTGACCTTCATCACATACGAATGACCCGCAATCACATTGGATATCATACTTGTTCCACCCTTGTCACTCACCACTTGTTGGCCATCCCAACTGACGGTGCTGCCGTTGCCATTGCTGTTGATATAGACTTTCGATTTGATGATATAATCAAACGTCACCATCAGTGTGTTCTCTACTCCTTGCGTCTCGCTCAAAAGATTCAGGTGACCAACAGTATCAGATAGTACAACGTTATTTAACTTAATCGTAGGAGTTCCAATACCATAATCATAAGTCAGGCAATATTTTGGCTTAGAGTACTTGCCAAAGTACATGGTTGTAGACGCTTGACCTTCACTTCCGTTAACCAACTGGTTGTCAATTTCGAGTTGCACACCAGGATTGGGATTCGATATAATCATCGAGCAGAATTTGTCTTTCACGATATTCGTGAATACTCTTGTCCACTTGCTGTCATTTGTGTAGTTTGAGTAATACCGCTCTGGCACATATAGCGTTATTCCAGATGGTATATCGTCTGGGTTGGACGTGAGATCTGGTTTGTCGCAGGCCAGATGTATTTCTTCCAGATGATTGGAACCATGCAGATTAAAGTCAAACTTGTTCATCGTGGTCTGCTGGAAATAGATTCTCTTCAAAGAGGACAGATTATAGAAAGCCCTATTATCACATTCCGTCAAGGTTGTCGGCAATACAATTTCTTCTAAATTGATTTTATCGCCTACTCCTGAGTAGTCGTTGGCGTTAGCTACTGTCACATGGATATTATATGTCAAAATGTCTATTAGCTTGCAATTGCGTTCAAACGGACTGAATATTTCACTATCGTAGACAAATCCGTTGTAATTAGGGTCTGGCCACTGCCTTGAGCGATACTTAATTTTTGTCTTACCCTCAGGTACAATAAGCTGTGTTGTACCACTTGGCACAATCACGCCTTCAACATAGTCTGTCCATGAAGGCACAAATTCAATCTCACTTTGGGCCACATTCACGCCTCCCACCCATAGCAGTAGCGCAGTCAAAAGTAATCTAAAATGTTTCATGTTCGATATTGTTTTATGTTATTATTCGTCTTCGGCTGCAAATATAGGAAAAAAGCCCCACAAGCACTTGTCTATTTTGAACACCGGGTAAAAAATTAATGTTATTTAACGGAAAAAGTGGTGGTGAATGACCTCTATTCCGCCATTTCTTCGTACCTTTGCAACTACTTTTTAAAAACATACCGACTAATAAACCGAATAGCAATGTTAAAACCACTAAACAAGCACTTCGCCCCCAAAAGCGTGATGCCCGAGAAGGTCATCCAGTTTGGTGAGGGCAATTTCCTCCGCGCTTTCGTGGATTGGATTATCTGGAACATGGACCAGAAGACGAACTTCAACGGCTCAGTCGTCGTTGTTCAGCCACTGGCCCAAGGCATGGTCGACTGGCTCAACGGCCAGGACTGCCTCTACCACGTGAACCTGCAGGGTCGCGAGAACGGCAAGCCTGTGAA
>JAEEGI010014963.1_pt1 | contig 16227 bp, 14 predicted proteins | sample 8958751 | NCBI WGS metagenome assembly JAEEGI01 (sample SAMN16246545, study PRJNA631951) | gut metagenome | biome: gut microbiome; feature: rumen; material: KS-attached | host: Bos | place: Iran: Karaj | collected 2018-10
TGACCAGAAGGAGCCGCCTGCGCCAATGAGGCCGAGCAGCCAGCCGCCTACGAAGCCGCCGAGGAGACCGATGATGATGTTCCAGATGAGTCCGCCCTTGTCCTTGATGACAAAGAATCCGGCAAGCCAGCCAGCGATGGCTCCGAAGAGCAAAGTGAGAAGGATGTTCATGGCTTTTAGTTTTAGTGATTGAGGTTTATAACTTGGTCAGTCAGAGCAAATATAGGAATAATTTCCGATAGAAAACAATCCATACGGCACACTTTTCCAACTGCAGGAGTCTGGCCTTTTCGTCAGTCCGTATTACCTGCGCCTGTAAACCCAGGTTTCAGCCTTGTAGGAGGCCATGTCCTCGAAGAATGCATCTCCTTCGTGAACTGTGGTGGTCTTGTCGTTGAACACCACCATCGGCTTGGTGTCAGGATCGTACGCCTCCCACTTGAAACCCTTGACATCGGGTACTCCGTCCTTTGCAAAGGAGACCCATACGTCACTCATGAAGTCTGCCAGTTTGTAGGCACTCTTGTCACATCCCACCATGAAGCGGCCCAGCCAGATGTTGTTGAACACGAAGGGCATCTCGGTACAGTGGTTAGTGTGGAATGTGCCGTCCATATGGGGAGAAGGCTTAGCGAAGACATAAAGATAGGATGTACCGTCCAACTTGCGGCGCATCTCGGCATTGTTGTATACGGAGCGGAGCATTCCGTTCTCCGAGAAGTTGCATCCGATAATGGTCGGAAGCCCGGCGGAAATCTCAGCAACCCTTTCATCGTTAAGCGGATAAGGTATCACCTCGCCATCCAGGACAGGAGAGCACCACATGCCGGCGCCGTACAAACGATAGAACGTGTTCCGGGGATTCTGTTCTACGACTGCTTCGGTAGCCGCAGCCAGCAACTCTGAATAAGGGATGGTCTGAATGCGGTCGATGGTCTTCTCGTCAAGGCCGAGTTTTGCAACGACGGCACGGCCCATCGCACGTGCCGTTTCCTGGTTCATCAGGGAGGTCATGGAACCGCTCTCTATGATACCGCGGTGGAACAGTCCCTTGGCAGAGGGAGCACCGAGGAGGATATTGACCTTGCCGCCGCCACCGGACTGTCCGAAAATCGTCACGTTGTCAGGGTCTCCGCCGAATGCTGCGATATTCTTGTGGACCCACTCAAGGGCCTTTACCATATCCATTACACCCGCTACGCCCGAATACTTGTATTTATCTCCGAAATCGGACAGGTCCAGATAGCCCAGGAAATTTAGCCTGTGGTTGATGCTCACGAGCACCACGTCTTTCTTGGCCAGGTTGGTACCGTCATAGAACGGGAGTTCGCTGCTGGCACCCATCGCATAGCCGCCGCCGTGGAGCCATACCATCACGGGACGCTTGCCGCCGTCGTTGATGCCCTTGGTCCAGACATTGAGGTTCAGGCAATCGTCGGACTGGACGCCATCATCCCACTGATAGAGGAAAGCTTCGCAGTCGTCCTGCCAGGTGAGCCTGGGGGCTTGATGGCATTGGTTGCCGTAATAGAGTGCTGTCTGGACACCTTCCCAGGGGTCGGGATCCTCCGGGGCCTCGAAACGCTTTGCCTTGGCATAGTCGATGCCCTTGAAGGTGTAGATGCCGTCCTCGATGTAACCGCAGACCGTACCGGCAACTGTCTGTACGAGAGCGTCTTCACTGTTCACGATGACGGAATGGTCGGGATAACGCTGGCCGCACGCCGACACGAGCAGGACGGCGATGGCGAAGAAGGTGAATCTTCTCATAATACGGATGGGATTAAATGAAACTTTCTCAAATATAGTCATTTTTGTTTAATGCACGATTACTATTCACCGTAAATCCTGACTTCCTGAAGGACGATGCCGGGATCGAGCAAATAGACCTTCAGACGATGCTTTCCGGAGGAGACTCCCCTGACATCAATGGTACGGAAAGAGTAGCCGCGGAGGACGTTCCAGCGCCACTCAGCCGAAAAGTCGTCGGTGTGGATGGAGAAGGTTTCCGGCGCACTGCCGTCCAGTTGGACGGCATAGCGGGCGTCACGGCCCTCGTAGACGTGGAGCGTAGGCAGAGTCCTGACTTCGATCCTCCTGTCGGTATCCTTCAGGTCAAGGATGTACTCGACGCAAGGGGCTTCGCTGATATCGTCGTAGGACGGGGTATCGAACGGAAGCACCACAACACCATCGCTGAAGCCCAGCTGTCCGACTGTCGTGATCCGGCCGGAAAGGCCCTCATGGGCTGAGTCATACCCGCCAGCGGGTATGCACAGCCGCGACTCGGCCGGGAACGGAGGATAGACTCCAATGAATATGTCACCGATAAGGGCGTCGGGCTTGAGATCGGTCAGGTGAAGGGTATTGGTACCTTTTTTCAAGTGAAGGGTTCCGACCTTGCTCCACATAGGTCCGACATAAGAAGCGTGCCAGATATTGTTGATCGGGGTGGCGGAAGCGTCGAACGAGTCAGTACCGCACAGGACGTGACAGAAAATATTGTTTTCCGGAGCCTTCGAGAAATCCACAATCGGAGACAACGCCTTGATCCATAGAGGAATGGAACCCTCTACCTCAGAATCTATAGCGACACCGTCCTGCGACAGCGCGTCGTGCACGGACAGGAAAGCCGGCTTGGGAGATACGGCGACCTCGTCCAGGAGCGCCTGCGTGGCCACAGGGGCATCCATCACCTTGGAACCGTTCCAGAAGTACGGCCTCCAATCGAAGAAATGCTCCCACTTGCCGTCAAGGAGTTCGTTATTGTATTTCCAGGTCCATTCGTTGAGGGCTTCGTACATCAAGGTGGCACGGGCGGCATCGCTCAATGCGGTTTCAGAGTCGCCGCAGGCGGCATGGGCGAGGCTCGTACGCGACAGAAGCTGGTACTCGTTGAGCATCTCGGCGCCCTTGACCGGGTAGAGGATGAGCTCGAAATAGGCCGCGCGCAGGCGCTCCGGGATACGGCCCGCAAGGGCCTCAGCCCGGGCGGCCACAGCGCGGAACTCCTCTATCCTGGCCCGGATCTGCTCTTCGGGATACTCCAGGAAATAGACGTGTGCATCCTTTCCGGATGCCTGGAAGCGGTAGTACGCATCCTGGATGTCGGAGATCTCCTGTGCGAATTCCGCCCCGAAAGTCTCGGCCGCCCACTCACGGATGAATCCGTGAGCCTTTTCAGGGCTCCAGCGGTCGATGTCCCACGCCAACTGCATGGCAAAGGTAAGTTCCTTCTCCGCAGGCTTGATGTCCCCTACGTTGAAGACCCAGATCTTGCGGGCCCCGAAAGTGTACGCCTTGGTAAGTTCCGTTGAAATGAAAGCCGGGGACAAGGGGCTCAGCCAGATCCAGCTGGCGGGATCGCCGTGATAGGAGATATGGTAGTATATGCCGGCGCCGCCCTTGCGCTTCATCTCCTCGGGATTGCAGAGGTTACGGGTGTAGCCCTGCTTGTCGTCAGCCCACAGCATCGTCACCTCGTCCGGGATGACCAGGCCGTCGTGGTAGGCGTCCAGAACCTCCTCGTAGGTGCAGAGCACCTGTGGAATCTCCTCGAGAGGCTTGTCTATGTTGCGGCGGAGCATCTCGCGCTGGTCGTCGATTGCCTGCTGCATCAGGTCGCGGCGCTCGGAAGTGGTGTTGGCCCCCTCCATCGGATAATCGTGTATACCCCTGAGGCCCAGGGTATAAGTATTCTCGTACTTCCCGTTGGTCCGGACGCGCTCCTCCCAGTAATCCTGCATGGTCTTGCGGTTGGTGATGTAGTTGAAGTCGCCGTAGGTGCCGACGGCTTTCCACTCGCCCTCGTTGTTGCGCAGCATCTGTTCGCAGTGCGAGGAGCCCATTACAATGGCATAGTCGTCTGCCAGGCGGGCATTCTCGGGGTCGTCGTTGAAAGCAGCGGTGCCGGGATGCATGGCTGGCCAGAGATAGTTGCCGCCCAGACGGAGCAGAAGTTCAAAGACTTGTTTGTAGACCTTGGGGCCTACCTTGCCGCTCTCCTTGTCGTAAGTCTGCTCGACCCATTTTGCCCAGCCGCCGAAGCGTTCGTCGTTGATGAAGATGCCGCGATACTGCACCGACGGTTCCTTCTGCAAGAAGCGTCCCGACTGGACATATAGCCCGTCCTTATGCGGGGGTGTCACGTCGGCCCAGAAGTACCAAGGCGACACTCCTATGGCGCGGCCGAGAGCCGTAAGACCGAAGGCCGTGCCGCGACGGTCGCTGCCCGCGACCACGAGCAGTGGACCACCCTCCTTACGGCGCACCTGCTGAACGATGTACGACTCCCATTTCCCCTCCAGCGCCTGGGCATCCAAAACTCCCTGGCTGACAAGGGCATCGATGAGCGCGCTCTGCCCGAGGGTACCGGCCACTACGGCGGATCCCAGCGGGAGTGTCTGCTGTGCCTGTACCGGAGACCTGCGGCCTGTCACTCTCCCGATATCGTCGGACAGCATACCGGTCGCGATGCCGACGACCCTGAAGTCCGAGGGGTCATAACATAGGGCGGACTCGGACAGGGGAAAGCTTCCTTTCCCAGGATGTTCAAAAACCTGCGGGAAAGCATCCAGTTCGCGAGACGGGAATCCGCTGCAAGCGGAAAGTAGAAGGATAAAAGGTATGGAAAGGAAAAACGGAAAGATTCTTCTCATATCAGATCTGTGCTGTTCGGTTAACAAAGATAAGAAAAAAGCAGGCTATTCTCACGAATATTGCTATCTTTGTAATAATCAAATATATCGCACAATTATGAAACGGACGTTTTCCCTTATCTCGGCGGCATTCGCCGCGCTGATGCTGCTGCCGGGTTGCGGCAGCAGCCCCAAGAGCGGCGCTCCGGCCGCCTCCGGCTCCTCCTTTGACGAGATAGTCGCCTCGCGCCGCAGCGTGCGCGACTACCAGGCCGGCACGACCATCACCGAGGCCGAGGTCCGCGCGCTCATCGCCACCACACAGGAAGCCCCCACATGGGCGAACACACAGACCACGCGCTATTATGTCGCAATGAGCGAGGACAAGGTGGCTGCCATCAAGGAACACATCGGTGCGGGAAACGCCCGCAACACCGCCAACGCTCCCGTCATGATCGTCTCGACCTTTGTCAAGGGTCAGGCCGGTTTCGGCCGCGGGGAGCAAGTCAACGAAGTTGGAGACGGCTGGGGAGCCTATGACAACGGCCTCAGCAACGCCTACCTCATCCTTAAGGCACGCGAACAGGGCTTCGACACCCTCATCATGGGCATGCGCGAGTCCGACGCCCTGCGCCAGATCCTCGGCATTCCCCAGACCGAGCAGGTAATGGCGGTCATCAGCCTCGGCAAACGCGCCTCCGACCCCCGCCGCCCGGACCGCAAGCCCATCGACGAGATCGTTAAGTTCTTCTGACCGTCAGTAGACGTGGACGCTTGTTGCGCGGGCTGAGGGGAGGTAATTGATCCCCCACCAGCACATCTGAAGGCAGATAAATGCCAAAAGGAGGATCCAGCACGCCCTGCGCCAGTCATCCGGCTCCGCCTTGCGGAAATGGATGTACAGCAGGTAAGCCAGCCAGGTGATGGCTGCCCAGGTTTCCTTCGGGTCCCACGACCAGTAATGCCCCCATGCCTCCTTTGCCCAAAGCGCCCCGAAAAGCATTCCGAAAGTCAGGAACGCCAGTCCCGTATACACGAGGTTGTCCGTCAGGGCGACCTCGTGTGCCGTTGTGCGACCCCTGCGGAAGAACAGCAGGAAGACAGCCATCAGGGTCGCAGCCCCAAGAAGGGCATACGCAAACATATAGACAATGACGTGAGGTGCGAACCACGGACTCTGAAGCGCCGGCATAAGGGCCTTGGAATGGATCTCCGGCTTCAGGAGATTGACGCAGATGAATACCAGCGAAAGTATTGTGCTGAACGAAAGGATCCACTTATAGCGCCAGCGGCCGTACACCAGCAGGCCGGCTACGGGAACGAAGAATGAGTACCACAGCCTCGTCTCCCCCATCGTCCGCAGGGGCGGACGCTCGAGCGAAATCCACATCCCGAGGATAAATGCGAAGAATACCGCAATTCCGAGCCCTGTCAGGGTGCAGGCGGACGCGCGGCGGTCCTTCCAGGCGAAGAATGCACCCGACGCCCAGCATAGTACAGCCACCAGGGCGAACCATATGAACAGATCCCAACTCATACCCCGTCCTCCTTTCTCCCCGGTTTAGGGGCCATGAAAAACAGCACGCACACGGCTCCTGCAAGCATCATGAAGATACCTGCATAGACCAGCGGCAGCCAGGGATCGCGGACGATCTCGAATATGCTGACCTCGCCAGGCCTGCTGTCATCGTAGTCGTACTGGTAAATCTTCCATCCATCCACCTTCAGCGGCTTGTTGACCTCCACCGTCCCCCGGACGGTACGACCGTCCTTTGTATGTACCGATACATCCGAAGCGAAGCGCGTGGGCATACGCATGGGCAAGGTTTCCGGCGGATACTCCTCGATGATGAAGGAATGCAGTTCCACCGAGAAGTCAAGGTCGTGCCTGAAACCCATTTCGTCCATAGCCACGGACTCCGGAACATCCTTCTCGGCAGTAAGTTCCAACTGCTGCAGGTCGGCGCCTCCCAAAGTGCCGGAGACGAGGGCAAGGAATACCCCCAGATGGTTCAGGATGAAAGGTATCTCCTTGAGGCTGAAGTGAATGATGTGGTTGAGGGACGACAGGCCAGCGATGAAAACCATCCATGCGTACACGAGTACGAAGGGCCAGAAAGTCAACATCTGTGACAGCCACGGGATACCTCCCCTGTCGGTCTGTACGGTCAGGCCCATGACGATGGTCAGAGCCAGGGCCCAGGCGATGGCAGGCACCGCCGCGTGGATATGCATCATCCAGTCGAAGGCATATACCTTACGCCGAAGGGCATAAGTGACGACTATGGCGACAAGGAGGAGCGCAGCGACTGCGAGATTGACCGGAAAGGCCAGCAGGCCCCATTCGACGGGGCCCAGGACCCACTGCAGCAGCAGGCCCAGGACAACGAGGCATCCTCCGATGGCGAAGCCCTCCGCAAATCTCCAGGGTTTATTCCACATACCTCACAAATTTGGGGAAAATATGTCCGAATTGCAAGAGTACGTGAGACTATTCTCCAGCCTTGTATTCTGAAGGACAGCCTCCGATCTCCATTTTCATCGAAAGTCCCTTGTCGGTAAGCGAGCCGGTGAGTTTCGTCACCATGTAATTCTCGAAAGGCTTTCCGAGTGCAACCGGGACTATGTTGTCGGCGGACAGGGAGTAGCCTCCGGAAGCCTTGGTGCACTTGACTCCGGGGATGGTCATGTCAAGCGTCATCGGCATTCGTGGAGAGAAAGCCACGCCGTAAAGGGTTATGTCGACTATCCCTTCGCCTATCTCATATCCAGCCTTGACCGCATCCATGCTGAATGTAGTACCGTCAGAATTGACGATTGAGAATAGTCCGGTGAGTTCACCTTTGGGATCCAGGAGGATCTCTTCTTCTTCCTTGGTCCCGCAAGAGACCAGCGAGAGGGAGACAATGAGCGCGGAGAGCGCTGCGAAGATTCTGTTTGTATACATTGTGTCTGTTCGTTAAGTGTTTATAGTCAGTTTCAAGCCCACGCGGATGGGACGGCCCATGGAGATGAATGAGCGGGAGACGCTGCGGAACCAGAATGTCCCATACGACTCGTCCAGAAGATTCTTTCCCCAGAGGGATACAGTGAACCTGCCATGCCTGAGTGACAGGCTGGCGTCAAGCAGAGAGTAATATGGCTGATACAAGGTGTTCGCCTCGTCCCACCAGATGCGTCCTGCCCCTCTGTAGCCGGCCACGGCCGTGACCCGTTCCACGAAACCCCGGGAAAACGCACGGTCGTATGTCAACGATGCTTCAATTGTATTCTGAGGGGCATAAGGCAGGAATTTGCCGCTGTAGTCCAAGCCTCCGCCGTAGACATAATCCACAAACCTGGCCCGGGTCATTCCATAGGAGGAACGGAAAGTGAAATCACCCCTCGAGTACTCGCCTGAAGCCTCCAGGCCTAGGGCCCGAGACCTGGCGGCATTGGACATCATGCGACCGGTTCCGTTGCCCGGAGGCATGACGGTGACCTGTTGATTGCGGCACTCTACAAGGAACGCAGCAACGTCCAGCGACAGGCCGGAAACCGGCCGAAGACGCGTCCCGAGCTCGAGATTCCAGTTGGATTCAGGGCTGTAGCGCGTGTGGGCGGCAGAGTCATAGTCACCCCCGGTATCCCTGGCGTTCATCCCGATATCCTCCATCATGTCGGACATCATCCGGTTCTGGAGGATATCGGAGAATATCTGGGTATTGAAACCTCCGGCCTTATGGCCGCGCGCCAGGGTCAGGTAAGCATCTCCGGCACCGAAAGCATACGCACATGACAACGAGGGCAGTATCTCGAAAGAAGTCATGCTCTCTGTCCCTTTGAAAATGCTCTCCAGGGGCTTGTAAGCGTCCATCGTCAGGCTGAAGAGGTAGGACATCCCGCCAGACGACAGGTAACGCATCGTCGAATGCTCGAGGTCGAGGCGGACGCCGGCCGAAAGCGTCCAATCCCCGACCTCGGTCTTCGAACTGTGGAACATCGCGACTCCGAAAGCGGGAATGTGGAAGTCGCTGCCTATTGTAAAGTCGTTCTCGAGTATGTCAAGGTATTCTCCCGGAAACACCGTCTTTATACCGCGGTTGGCGTTTTCCAGGATGAGCAGGTCGATACCGTCCCGTTTGAAAAGGACGGGAGCATCGATGTTCAGGAATTTCCCGAAAAGGAATGCACCGTCGAGGTGGCTCCAAGGACCCTCGCCGGCGGAGCGTGCCTGAAGTTCAAGCGTCAGGGCATGCTCCCGCTGCCGCTGCTCAAGGGTAAAGAGCGACAGGGATGTGAAGTCGTTGTCCAACAGCATGTCATCATTGAGGTACTGCCAGGAGAAAGCGGCGGAGAAATCGCGTTCCCAAGCCTTCCAGGCGGCGGTGACTGCATCCGAGAGCGTCAGCCGGCGGTAGTTGCAAGGATCGTTGTAGTCTACCCCGAGGGACAGGCCGGTCCGATCGTCCGTACGGGCGTAGGCATAGCCTCCCTCGTCGATATATGCAGCCGAGAGTATATTGTCCCAGCTGACACTCCCCTGACGGCCGAGCCTGGCGCGGAGTCCGGCTGAACTGCCCGCATCGCACACGGATCCGTCGTAACCGTTGGTGAAATCCCCGTCATAATGTGAAGCATAGGCACTTATGCCCAGGCCGAGCGAGGGACGAAGGATGGACGTGTGGCTGACGGACACACGCCCCGAGGCGGCCGGGGACCATTCTGCAGAGGCCCGTGTCCCCTGGATATCAAAGGGAGAAAGCGTTCTGATGCCTATCACGCCGCCGCTGGTGTTCCGCCCGTACAGCGTGCCCTGCGGGCCGCGCAGGACGGACACTGACGCGACGTCGAGGTACTCGAAATCGAATGAACTCTTGTTCATCAGCGGAATACCGTCCACGTACATGGAAACGACAGGCTGGTCTATCCGCGACCCGAAGCCGCGGACATAGATGCTGGAGGTCGTATGCGAGCCGTAATCAGGCTGGAAGAAATTGGGTACCAGGGCACTCAAGTCCTTGGTCGAATGCACCGTGCGGCGTTCCAGAGCCGTGCCTCCCATTTTCGTCACGGCTGCCGCCGCCACCTGCCCCTCCTTGAAGGAGGCGGTGACGGTCGCCGCCGACAGGGTGTCGGGCACGGCCATGACGGCCAGCAAAAAGACTTCCAGAATCATGACGACAAAGGTAATGTCACCGTGTCCTGCCGGCAACCCTCATTTCTGATAGTTTTGAAATCCGCAGGGAATGACGATATTTGCAATACCATGACACCGACCATCGCCATCATCGACTCCAACACCCTCAGCTCCCTTGCACTGAAGGAGTTGCTCGGAGACATGTTTCCCGGAGCGGAAGTCCTGGCATTCAATTCCATCGAATCGTTCTTCGCCGACTGCAACCACCATTTCGTGCATTATTTCGTCTGTTCGCACATCCTCTTTGCGAATGCAGGCGAATTCGATATGCTGAAAAGGGAGACTTTCGTCCTCTCAGAAGGCCCCTGTCCCGCTGCTGTCGAAGCCGGATTCAGGGTCATAGACGTCTCATTGCCCGAGGAAAAACTGGTCGGCGCCATCCTTCAACTCCACAGGTCAGGCCACCCGGGAGGGGCTAAGACGGCTGCAACCTCCGTGACCGATGTCCTGTCGGCCAGGGAGAAGGACGTCCTGGCACTGATGGTCAAAGGCCTTATCAACAAGGAGATAGCCGACACGCTGAACATCTCTGTCACGACGGTGATCTTCCATCGCAACAATATATGCGAAAAACTCGGGACGAGGTCGCTGGCCAAGCTCACCGTCTACGCGGTGATGTCAAACCTGGTGGGCATAGGAGAGATCTAGAAGGACAGGGCTATTGCGGCGACGGCCAGTACCAGTCCGGCAACCTGCGCCCATTTCAGCCTTTCATTGAAGAAAAGGATTCCGGCCAGTGCCGCCACGAGCACTATGCCGATATTGTAGAGCGGATAATACAATCCCGTCGACATCACCCCGAGCGCACGCAGCATGCTATAGGTGCAGCCTATGTTCGCGAACCCCAGCAGCGCTCCCCAGCCCACGGTAGCCCACGTAACCTTATGCTTGCGGAAAGAGCCCGACAGGAGACAGACCGCCAGCCCTACAATGGACGCCATGAGGAAAATGATGCAGGTCAATGAACTGAGTTGCCGCTCCATCAAGGCAGGATCGGCGGAATGGACCTTCTCGACCGAATGCTGGACTACCTTGAGGAAGAAATCCGAAAGACCGAACACGAAGAATACGCCCAGCAGGGCGAACATGGTCGCATGACGCCTTGCAGGCCGGTCCGCGACCCTTCTCCCATTCCGTCCGGACCCGATGGGGCCCACTATAAGGACCATTGCAGCGACGGTCAGCAGGACCGGCAGCCATGAAGGAGCAGGTTGCCCCAGCAGGACCCAGCTGAGCAGTACGGGCAGTATCAGGGAAGCACGCGCGCACACCGTCGTAAGGGCCACGCCGGACTTCCTGGTGCTGCGGTCCATGATGCTGAAGCCTGTCATGAACAATGCTCCCTGGACAAAAGCCAGAGGCCACGAAGAAGGGACGGGGACGAAGTCTCCCGCAGACGTCGCACTATCGAACACAGCCCTGGCGATGATGGGCAGCAAGGTGAACAGAAAGGCAATCGAATAATTGAGGAAAGTCACCTGAAGGCCGTCTACACCGTGCCTTTGGCACAGTTTGAAGACGATCGAGAACAGCGAACCGCAGAGTATGGCCAGGATCAGGAAAAGCATATTCCGGAACTATCAGGCCCTGCGCAGCATGTACGCGTAGGCGAAGACCACCACAAAACAGAAAAGCGGTACGATGTAAGCCAGGTTGATGCCGTAAGCATCCGAGACCATACCCTGCAGCGGGGTGATGAGCGCGCCGCCGAGGATGGCCATGATCAGGCCGGAAGCGCCGATCTTGGCGTCGCCGGCATAGCCTCCCTGGTCGGGATCCTCGACGCCGTCGAGCGCCAGACCGTAAATGGTCGGGAACATCAGGGACATGAAGAAACTGACGGCTATCAGCGCGATGACGCAGGGCCAGCCCGTCCCGCCCAGCAGGACCACCAGCAGCGACAGCACGATGTCGGCGGCTGCGGCGAAAAGCAGAAGCCTGGCAGGGCGGAAGTATTTCATTAGCCAGGTGAACAGGAAGCGCGCGACGCTGAAGCAGATGATGCTGATCAGATAAAGCGTCGCACCCTGAGCCTCCAGTATGCCGAGCTCCTGCATGACGAGGCGGATGGTGAAGGACCAGACGCCGATCTGGGCGCCGACGTAGAAGAACTGCGCCACGACGCCGTAGGCGTAACGGCGGTTCTTCAACAGGCGCCGGAAAGTCGCCCCTAGCGAATCTGAGACACCGTCGTCCCTGCCCTCTGGCATCCGGACGAACAGCATTACGACGAGTATAACCAGAAGTACCATGCCAAGGGTCATGTATGTCCCGGACACGGAATAGAGCGATATATCCTTAAGGATGAAATACTTGCTCAGTAAGATGCCGATGATGGAGCCCAGCGGGTTGAAAGCCTGGGCGACATTGAGCCTGCGGGTGGCGGTCTCAGGCTCGCCCATCGCCAGGATGTAAGGATTGGCGGTGGTCTCGAGCACCGAGCACCCGCCGGCGAGGATATAGATGGCCATCAGGTAGAAACCATAGGAAGCCGCCTTGGCCGCAGGCAGGAAAAGGATGGCTCCCGCAGCGTACAGCGCCAGGCCGAGTATGACCCCGCTCTTGTAAGACTTCTTCCTGATGAAGATGGCGGCAGGCAGTGCGAAGCAGAAATACGACCCATAGAAGGCTAGCTGGATGAGCGACGTCTGCGTGTCGGACATCGACATTATCCTCTTGAATGCGCTTAGGAGCGTGTCCGTCATGTTGTTCGCTATGCCCCACAACAGGAACAGCGAAGTCACGAGTATGAACGGGACCAGGTATCTTTTCTCTATGGTTTTCATCTGTGTCGGATTATTCTTGTAAGTACACGTCCTCGCCGGGCTCGGCGAAGAGGAACTTCTCGCGTGCGAACTTCTCGAGAGAATCCTTGTCCGTGGTAAGAGTGCCGACCTCATCCTTGAGCCGCGAGATATCGGACTCGTAGAACTCCATCTGCTTCTCCTGCTTGCGGATGGTGACGCCAGCCTCGATCCAGCGGAAAAGATTGTCACGCTTGATCACACAGATGAAAAGCAGGAAAATGGCCGTGGAGATGATTATATACCGTATGAAGGACCTCTCCTCACGGTTGGACCCATCCTTGGACCTGTTCCAAATATTGCTGAACTTACCCATTTCCTTTCAGTCGGATTTCTACAAAAATAGTTAAATTTGCGGAGATAAACGTTAAAACAGACAGAAATGAAACCTACATTGTTAGTTCTTGCCGCCGGAATGGGCAGCCGCTACGGAGGGCTCAAGCAGATGGACGGCCTCGGCCCCTCTGGAGAGACCATCATCGACTACTCCATCTACGATGCCGTCCAGGCAGGATTCGGCAAGGTCGTATACATCGTCAGAGAGTATTTCCGCGAGCAGATGGAGCAGACGGTCCGGCAGAAATACGCCGACGTCAGGTGCATCGACGGCGAGCCGCTCGAGTTCGTCTTCGTGACGCAGGAACTGGACAAGATCCCCGCCCGCTTCACCCTCAATCCCGAGCGTCAGAAGCCGTGGGGCACGGCACACGCAGTGCTGATGGCCGCCGGCGTCATCAACGAACCCTTCGCCGTCATCAACGGAGATGACTACTACGGCAAGGACTCGTTCCGCATCCTCGGAGACTGGCTCAGGGAGCACGAAAACAGCCGTGGAGCCTATTCCATCGTAGGTTTCGAACTTGAGAACACCCTCTCCGAGTCAGGAGGCGTCAGCCGCGGCATCTGCTCCTATGACGCGGAAAAGCAGCTTACCGACATCGTCGAGCACCTCAACATCCTCAAGGAAGCCGACGGTGTCGTCAGGGGCGACAACTCCTCCACCGGCGAGCGCGTCGTACTCGACGGCAAAGCCCTCTGTTCCATGAACATGTGGGGCTTCACCCCGGACTATTTCAAGGGCAGCGCCACCATCTTCGAGGACTTCCTCGACAAGAACATAAACGAGCTCAAGAAAGAATACTACATCCCTTACGCCGTCGACTGTATGATCAAGTCCGGCGAGGCCCGCACCGACGTCCTCTCCACCCCCTCGAGGTGGTTCGGCGTCACCTACAAGGAAGACCGCCCGGCCGTCGTGGCCAAGTTCAAAGAACTCGCCGACGCCGGCGTCTATCCCTCGCCACTCTACATGTAGCAAGGACAGTTTGTTTCGCGCACTCTCGTACACCACCAACATCATATTGACCTCCCGTGTGCAAAACTGGCGATTATACATACCGCAGGGGATCGGGTGGGCAGTATTCGAGCACAAAAGCGGCGTTTTTGTGCTCAAATGGGCTTGGGAACCGCAAAATAAGAACAACAAGAGCGTTTTTGTTCTCAAATGAGCCTGGAAACGGCGAGAAAAGAACAATTTAGCCTGTTTTGTGCTCAAGCGGGCGGGGAGAGCAATCTTTCTACGTCTTCCGCAAATCGTTGAGAACGGGGACACCGCTCTGGCGGGCCTGGGGGCGGGATCGATGTTCTCGACCCAAGGGATTCCGTGAGGTCGAGAACACCGATATGCTCCACAATACTCTCTGTGGCATAGTCTTGTCCGCGACGATTTGCGGAGGGCGGTCAAGGATGGCGCAGGCAACGTCCTGCAGCGTATCGACTACTATCCTTTCGGAAGTGTCAGCTCCGGTTGGTCGTCCGGCACGACGCCCGCACAACCTACTATCCGATACCGCTTCAGTGGCAAGGAAATTGCAGGCCAGGTTGTCGGCGCAAGCGCGCCTGCGGGCACCCCGGCGGCAGCCGTCGGCAATCCCTACTTGGACTTCGGCGCCCGGCTCTATGACCCTCGGACAGCATCCTGGCTCAGCCATGACCCTCTGGCCGAGAAGTATTACGGCATAAGCTCTTTTGCATATTGCGCCGGGAATCCGATTAATATGACAGACCCAGAGGGTAAGGATTTCATAATAAGAGGGGCTGAGGACACCTCTGTAATGATATTCACTTCAGCAATTAATCAAGACTGGGACTTATCATCTACTGGGATAGATTTTAAGGGGAATTATTACTTCGACGGACTAAAGTCCGCAACGGATTTCTTTGATATGCTGGGTATTGCTGATCCGTCGTTTGTATGTGATGGGATTAGTACTGCACTGTATTTGTATCAAGGAAAAGTGGGCGATGCTCTTCTGAGTGCAATAGCTATAGTTCCATGTATTGGGGACATAACAAAAATTAAGCATATAGATGAATACGTTGATCTCTTTAAAGTTGTTTATCATAATCATCATATTATTCCGAAGGCTGTTTATAAAAGGATGGAAGACTTATGGACAGTGATGGAGAAAAATAATAGGACGATAAAGGTACCTGCGGGCTTTCACGGTAATCATCCAAAATATAGCAAATGGATAGAAAACGAATTGAATGATATAATAAAGAACGAAGGGAAACTAACCCCTGATTCTGTCAATAAGTTGATACAGAAGTCAACGAAAGAGATTAATAATGCTCTTTTACACTATCAAATAACAGGGGAAAATATGAATAAGTATTTTGAAAGGTTATTACACTACTAAAGAAATGGATTCTTTGTATAGGGAAGTTGAAATATCTTGGGAACCTGCCATTTTAGGAAGGAAATCAGTCCCACAAGCAGTTAAGATTACTACACATGGTTTTTTCACAGAGTTCTATCCGCGTCTTATCGATTGGGATTGGGAATTGTATTTTCAAGATAAATCAGCTTTTTATGATAGAATACCAACTCCACTACAAGGGAGACTTGACTATAAAAAGCCTATTGACTATATGAAGGTGTATTACTTTAGGCCTGGAATGGAGGCTTGTGTAAGTGAATCGGTTAAGAAGCATTTTGAGTCACTTGATGTAGACAGGGATCAATATAGATTGATTCCAATCGATCTAGGTGTGTCTTCAAGTGATTTTTATGTCCTTTTCTATCCTTTTACAAGCTTATTTGAAGAATCTGATGTAAATTGGTCTAAATGCATTTTTACTGATAGGTTTAGTTATGAAGAGATCGTTTTTCGAGGAAAGGATGATTTTATTTCAAATCTACTTAATCATCAAAAAGCCGTAAGAGCTAAGAGAATTGTATTACCGTCAAAGTATCGCTCATATGATGTTATCAACATGTGGCATAGTGGTAGGTGTTTTTTGTCAGAACGACTTGCATCTTCTCTCAGTACAATAAAGGGCGTTGAGATAGTGACCCCTGATAGGAAAACCTTTTGCGAGCTAGTATTCGAGGATTGATTCTATACCTCCTCCCCTCTGTCTTAATTCGGTCGCGCAATCCTGTGCGGCCGAATTATAGCGTTTAGTATATTCGCTAAAACACCGGCGGGACGGCCGGCCGTGTCTATGTCGGAAGCCTTGACATCGTGAGGGCATCCAACGGAGCGTTCACCCTCGAGAGCGCTGGCTGGTCATCCCGCACAACGCCCGCACAACCTACCAT
>JAEEGI010014965.1_pt1 | contig 16225 bp, 11 predicted proteins | sample 8958751 | NCBI WGS metagenome assembly JAEEGI01 (sample SAMN16246545, study PRJNA631951) | gut metagenome | biome: gut microbiome; feature: rumen; material: KS-attached | host: Bos | place: Iran: Karaj | collected 2018-10
GACGTAGCGCGCTACGTCTCTACAAAACCATATCATTCCGACATTTTCCGATATTCCCCCGCCTTCTCCTCTTCCCCATTGAGGGCATATAATTCGCTAAGGTTTCGACAAACTTCCTTGCGGACGTTTTCTTGTGCCTCGGTGAGCGGCCCTTCGCCCAGTTTTTCGAGCACGCGTTCGTACTCCGCTATCAATTCAGGGCCTTCCTCGCTGTTCGACTCCATCGTCTTGGCGTTGTTGAAGGCAATCATCCAGTCTCTTAGTGCCATAATTCTTGCTTTTGTTTGCGCAAAAGTAGGAAAAAACAGCGTAATCAAAGGAAAAAACAGCATTTATTCTTCTTTTGAACAAGGATGACGGAATAATTACTATCTTTGCGCAAAATCTCGGGCTATGGGACTAACACCACCCCTTGAAACGTCATTGCGGAGAAGCATCCGCCATGACGACAAAAAGCGCAAGAATTGTTCATCCCAGTCCCGAGTCAAACGAATCTTTGAATCTTGAATCTTGAATCTTTGAATTTTTAAATCTTTAAATCTGAAATACAAATCGTAATGGACCAAAGAATTGCCATGAACCCCAATCGTCTGGTGCAGTACCTTCAGAAACCTGCAGCAGAATTCACTCGCGCCGACATCATCCGTTACTGCGAGGAAAACCAAATCGAATTCGTCAACTTCCACTATTGTGGCTGGGACGGCAAGCTGAAGACCTTGAACTTCGTGATCCACAGCCTCGAACACCTCGAGAACATCCTCACCGCCGGTGAGCGCGTCGATGGTTCGAGCCTCTTCCCCTTCATCGAAGCCGGTAAGAGCGACCTCTATGTGGTGCCGAAGTACCGTACGGCCTTCCTCAACCCCTTCTCAGAGATCCCGACCTTGGACATCCTCTGTTCGTTCTACAACCGTGACGGCGAACCTTTCGAAAGCTCACCCGAGCACATCCTCCACAAAGCCCACGAAGTGTTCAAAAAGACCACTGGTTTGCAGATGGAGACCATGGGCGAGTTGGAATACTATATCATCGCCGATGACGAGGAAATCTATGAGGTGCCCGACCAACGTGGCTACCACGAGAGCGCCCCGTTCAATAAGTTCACCGAATACCGCGTTGAGGCCATGCGTCTCATCGCGCAGGCTGGTGGCTTGATCAAATACGGTCACTCCGAAGTGGGTAACTTCACCCTCGACGGCAAGATTTACGAGCAGAACGAAATCGAGTTCCTGCCCACCAACATCGAAGATGCCGCCGACCAACTCGTGGTTGCCAAGTGGATCATGCGCCAGCTGGCCTACGAATACGGTGTCACCCTGACCTTCGCCCCGAAGATCACCGTGGGCAAAGCCGGTTCGGGCATGCATGTGCACTGCAAGTTCACCAAGGACGGCAAGAGCGTCATGGTCAACAAGGGCGAACTCAGCGATTTCGGCAAGAAAGCCATTGCCGGTTACATGGACGCTGGCACCTCGCTGCCTGCCTTCGGTAACCCCAACCCGCTGTCATTCCTCCGTCTGGTGCCCCATCAAGAGGCCCCGACTTCGTTGTGCTGGTCCTACTCCAACCGCAGCGCCTTGGTGCGCGTGCCGTTGGGCTGGATCAACAACGGTAAGGACATGGCTGCCAATGCCAACCCGCTTGAGAAGAAGTCGAACAAAGACTTCAGTAACAAGCAGACCTTCGAATGGCGTGCCTCCGACGGCTGCGCCGACATGTACCTGCTGATGGCTGCCCTCTGCGCTGCCGCCCGTCACGGCTTCGAGATGCCCAACGCCCTCGAAGTGGCCGAGAAGACCTATGTCGGCCTCGGCGTGAACATCCACGACGACAAGAACAAGCAACTGCAGGAGAGCCTTGAACAACTGCCCGACAGCTGCGTGGCCGCCGCCAAGGAATTGGAGAAAGACCGCGAGATCTACACCGCTAAGGGCGTGTTCTCCGATGCCATCATCGACTACATGATCAAATTCCTCACCGACTTCAACGACGCCCACCTCCGCAAGGAACTCGGCAACGACACGAAGAAGATTCTGAAACTGGTGAAGGATAATATTCACGTGGGGTAAAACCGTTGCGGACACATACGATGTGTCCCTACAAACGAGAATGGCCATGACAAAGGACAAATTCAATTGGAAATTTTGCCTTTGTTGTGGCCTTTCCATTTGGTTTGTCATCAACCTATTGCAGGGCATTTTCACCGAAATTCAGGAAGATGAGGCGTATTATGCTATTTATGGCGAGCACCTCACATGGGGCTATTTCGACCACCCGCCTATGGTGGGGTTGATGACATTTTTAAGCAGTATCTTCTTTTCGGGCACTTTGGGCGTTAGGTGTTTTACGATTATCACCTCATGCTTGTCTTTGTTTGTGATTTGGTTGATTGCTATCAATCGACCGTTCGACAAGGCCAAAGACCTTGACCCGAAAAACATATTGCTTTTTTTTATCATAGCCGTTTCCATCGTGATGTTCAACATCTATGGCTTCATCACCACACCGGATGCTGCATTGATATTGTTCTCAGCATTATTCCTGTTTGTATATCTACGTTATCTCAACAAAAACTCATGGAAAAATGCACTGCTAATGGGTGTATTCATGGCACTGATGGTATACAGCAAGTACCATGCATTCTTGTTGTTAGGGCTGATTGTGCTGTCGAACCTCAAGTTGCTGAAAGATGGCAAGTTTTATGTGGCCTGCATTTTAGCTATAGCCTTGCTGACACCACATATTTTATGGCAAATCAATGCGGATTTTCCGAGTTTCCGATACCACCTCTCAGGACGCAACGAGGCGTTTCGTTGGAGTTATTTTTTTGAATATCTGCCCAACCAACTGCTGATTTTTAATCCGTTTACGTTTGGGGCGGTGGTGTATGTATTATTCAAGCACAAGCCCTGGATTGCTTCGTCGTGCCTCCTCGCAATGACGCACAAGCCCAACGCTTATAACCCTCAAAAAGAGGGGAGTGATGTCATTGCGAGCGAAGCGAAGCAATCCAGAGAAAGAACTCCTCAAGAAGTATTTGAACGAGGCTTATGCTTCGTTATCATCGGGTTCTTTTTCTTTTTCTGGCTGATGACCTTCCGAGGGCATGTAGAACCGCATTGGACTATCGTATGCGTTATCCCTATAGTGGTGTTGATTTATCGTAAATCCTTGACTGATGATAAGTTAAGGAAATACACCAAGTTTTTCATCCTGCCTTCCCTCCTATTGGTTTTGGTCTTTAGAATCCTCTTGTTGACACCCTTGGCTGACCGCTATGGTTATCACGGCAAGGAAAAATACTACAAGGCCGTCGAACAAGTGGCTGACGAGTGTCCCGTGGTGTTCCGTGGCTCGTTCCAGCAGCCTGCCCTCTATCACTATTTCACGGGCAAGGAAAGCTCGACGCTGCAAAGCTACTACGACCGTATGACTCAATACGACCTTTGGCAGTTTGACAAGGCATGGATTGGGAAGCCCGTGTTCGTTTGCGGTCCCGTCAACGGACGCTCGAAGACCTACCAAGTAGATGACATGGAAATCGAGGGTTTCCTCACCTATGACTTCTCCTCTGCCAACCGCTTGGTGACCACCTTCGACATCACCAACGCGGGCAATGACAAAATGCCTGTCTTCCATCACGGTGACACCATCCGCGTCGACTTCTCCATCTACAACCCTTGTGAAGCACCCATCGATTTCCATCACAAGGACTTCAGCATGGTCGTCAAAGCACATTACCTCCCTGGCGATGCATTCAGCTTTTGTTTCTATAAGGATTTTGGAATCATCGAGGGGCAAACCTCCTACCATGGTCTGTTCTACACCATTGTAAACGATGAAATCGGATTAGGTGAACATGTTTTCAACCTCGGCATCGGCGACCGCGTTTCATCATTTGTCACTGAGGAAAGCGGCGTGAAAATCAGGATTGAGCCCTAAGTGCGGCCAATTGGGCTTCCTGCTCGCGCATCTGCATGCGTACAGCATTAATGTCGGTTTGTTTCTTCTTCTTGTTAATCATCTGCTGCTCGCAATCGGCGATGGTCTCCAGTACCTGACGTAAGTTCTTGTCTTTCTCCAACACGAAGGCGTGCACGATGCCCTCAACCTCGCGCAGGCTGCGCATAATGTTGATTTGTCGCTCGGGGCTAAGGGTGTTTTGGATAAGGAAAAGGTAGTCCAGACGGGGCTTAAAGGAAAACAGCACCTTGTCCCTGCACACCAACGAAACGAGGTTGTAGACATTGTAGTTTTCGCCCGCCGTGTAATAGAAGAAGGAGAATGGTGCACCCTCGAAGACAAGGTCGTCGTGACGGGCGAGGTCGAGGGAGAGTTTATTATTAATGCTACAAGCCAACTTGTAGTCGACCAAGGCAGAGTTGATGCCAACGACGGTAGTGTCGTCGAACGAGGCGATTTGTATCTTGTTGCTTTTGGGTTTCATGCCGCAAAGATAGAATTAATTTTTAATTAATAGTTCTTGCAGGCTTCAGAAAGCATGTCATTCCCACGCTAGGTGCAGGCCTCAACAGGTATGTCATCCCAGCGAAGGCTTGTGGGCAAAGGCACGGGATCTATACCTGATGAGGCCGTTATGTAAGGTCTTTGCTTATTAAACCGCCTTCTATAGATTCCCCCCTACCCACCTGCCTACGTTGGAATGACATAGATGGCTGGCGGGAATGACATACGCGGCCAACTGAATGACAAAAGAGGCTAGCTTTAATTAATCTTCTTGAAACAAAAGTTTCCAGGTTTTTTCGGCGGCCAGCTGCTCGGCACCACGGATGGAGCGGTCGATAGCATCGGCATAAGGTTGATTATCGATGACAATCTGGACGTGGAACTGTTTCTTGTGCCCTTCACCGATTTCCTCCAACATCTTGAATGAGGTGCTTTTCTTGTGTTTCTGCGACCATTCGAGGAGCTTGCTCTTGAAGTTGACGTCGGTGGTCTGCAGCTGCTCCAAGTCGATGTGGATGCGGACGATGCGATCGATGATGATGTGTTTGGCGAAGTCGAAGCCGCGGTCGAGGTAGATGGCACCCATAAGGGCTTCGAAAGCGTTGCCGCCCATCGAGTGGGCGTTGTTGATTCCCACATCAGGGGTATGGCGGATGTAATCGCCAAAACCGAGCTTCTCCGACAATTTGTTGAGCGAGGCACGGCTGACGATGCGCGAGCGCATCTCGGTGAGGAAACCTTCGGGCTGGGTGGGATAAGTGTGGAAGAGATAGTCAGCCACGGCGGTGCTCAACACGGCATCGCCAAGGTATTCCATACGTTCGTTGCTGACGTGGTAGTTGCCCACGGTCTCGGCAGCCACCGACTTATGGGTGAAGGCCACACGATACAAGGCGATATTCTTCGGATAAAAGCCGAAGATGTTATGGATATAATCGTAAAGAGCCTTGTCGGCAGGGTCTTTGGGGGAAGAAAAGTGGAAGAGTGCCATTATCACTCAAACTTTTTGAAAATCACGGTGGCGTTTTGTCCACCGAAGCCGAACGAGTTGGACAGTCCATAATGGATGTCGCGCTGACGGGCTTGGTTGAAGACGAAATCGAGGCGCGGGTCAATCTGCGGGTCGTCGTCAAAATGGTTGATGGTTGGAGGGATGATGCTGTTCTTGAGGGCAAGGATGGTGGCGATGGCTTCAACGGCACCTGCGCCACCGAGGAGGTGGCCCATCATCGACTTGGTGGAGTTGATACTGATATTGTATGCGCTTTCGCCAAACACCTTTTGGATAGCGAGGACTTCTGCCAAATCGCCCATCGGCGTCGAAGTGCCATGCGCGTTAATATGGTCGATGGCATCGGGACTCAATCCAGCGTCGTTGAGGGCACGCTGCATACTGAGCACCCCGCCTGCACCTTCCGGATGGGGAGCAGTGATGTGGTAGGCATCGGCCGACGAACCGCCGCCCACGACTTCGGCATAAATCTTGGCACCGCGAGCGACGGCGTGTTCGTATTCCTCAAGGACAAGGCTTCCGGCACCTTCACCCATGACGAAACCATCGCGGTTGAGGTCGAAAGGGCGCGAGGCCGTCAACGGGTCGTCGTTGCGTGTCGAGAGGGCTTTCATGGCATTGAAGCCGCCGATGCCAAGTTGGCCGATGGCAGCTCCGCCACCGCCAGCCACCACGGCTATGCACTTGCCGAAGCGGATCTTGTCGAAAGCTTCAATGACAGCGTGCGTCGAAGAAGCGCAGGCCGACACTGTGGCGTAGTTGGGGCCACGGAAGCCGTATTTGATGGAGATGACGCCACCAATCATGTTGACAATCATCTTGGTGATGAGGAAAGGACCAAAACGCGGTGTGCCGTCGCCTTGTGCATATTCCATCGTCTCATGATAAAGGTGGTTGACGCCGCCGATGCCCGAAGTCATCATGACGCCTACCTCATCCAAGTCGCAATTTTCTGCTGAGATGCCCGAGTCGGCGATGGCTTCGTCGGCAGCGATAAGGCCAAATTGGGCGAAGTGATCGTACTTACGCACGTTCTTCTTCTCGAAATAGTCCTCGGGATTGTAGTCTTTCACCTCACAGGCGAAATGCGTCTTGTACAAAGCAGAATCGAAACGGGTAATCTCACCAGCTCCGTTTTTTCCATTCACCAACCCTTCCCAAAATTCAGGAAGGGTTTTCCCAATGGGGGTGATGGCACCGAGGCCAGTGACGACTACGCGTTTCGATTCCATGAAAAGTTCTATTTTTCTAAATCAGTGAAAATCAATTGTTTTCAGCACGCATCTTTTCGATGAGTTTCACAACATCACCTACAGTCTGGATGTTTTCCTGTTGGTCATCCGGGATGGAGAGGTTGAAGCTCTTTTCAAATTCCATCATCAGTTCGACGGTGTCCAAAGAATCGGCACCCAAGTCGTTGGTGAAGCTGGCTTCCATAGTGACTTCCGAGGGATCCACGCCGAGTTTTTCAGCAATGATCGGAACAATTTCATTCAAAATTTCTGACATAGTTCTCTTTTTTTAGTTGATAAATAGGCCGCAAAGATAAGACTTATTTCCATTTCAAAAACCCACTTTCTTATCAAGAAATTGATAATCAGTTGCTTATCAAAGAATATCGGTCTTTCTTGTGACCAAAAATTACTCGTTTTCGGTTGCAAAGGTACAACTTTTTTTGAAAATCGTATTTTTTTTCGGTTTTTTGGCGATTTGGAGACAAAAAAGTCACAGTTCAAGTTATTCTTCGTATCTTTACACCTTCAAACCGAGTCTTATGGAAACTACAGAGAAAAAACTCTTCCTTTTGGATGCCTACGCCTTGATTTACAGGGCTTTCTTCGCTATGAGCAAGAACCCGCGGATGAACTCGAAAGGGGTCAACACCTCGGCGGTGATGGGCTTCCTCAACTCGCTCTACGAGATCTTGCAGAAAGAGAAACCCACCCATATTGGCGTGGCCTTCGACGTGGCAGGAACGGCTCAACGGCAGGCCGAATACAGCGAATACAAGGCCAACCGCGAGAAGATGCCCGACGACCTTCGCGATTCAATACCTTATATCATTAAGCTCATCGAGGCCTTTAACATCCCTGTCTACGGCATGGAAGGCTTCGAGGCCGACGATGTCATCGGTACCTTATCGAAAAAAGCAGAACAACAAGGCTTCACCACCTATATGATGACCCCCGACAAGGATTTCGGGCAACTCGTTACGGACAAAATCCTGCTCTACAAGCCCGCCAAATTCGGCGAACCGGCACAGGTTTGGGGACCCAAGGAAGTTTGCGAACGCTACGGCATCCAAGAACCCAAGCAACTCATCGACATCCTCGGTCTCTGGGGCGATGCCGCCGACAACATCCCAGGCATCCCTGGCATCGGCGAGAAGACGGCAGCGATTCTGGTGGGAAAATATGGCAGCGTGGAGAACCTCATCGCCCATGCCGATGAGCTGAAAGGCAAGCAAAAGGAAAACGTCATCGCGTTTGCCGAGCAAGGACTGATGTCGAAGGCGCTGGCCACCATTAATTTGGAAGTGCCCGTCGAGTTTGATGAGGAGGAACTGAAAGTCAAGGACCCAGATGTGCCCGCGCTGATGGCTCTTTTCGAGGAATTGGAGTTTAAGACCTTCGCCAAAAGATTCTTGGAGGATTATAAGGGAAAACAATCCAGTGAGGTCGGCCCTTCGACCCTTCGACAGGCTCAGGGCTCAGGGACCTCAGCTTCCACGTCATTGCGAGGAGGAACGACGAAGCAATCCAGGGAGACTGCGGGTAGTCAAACACCAGATTTGTTTTCCACCTCAACTCCCTCAAGCGAGCTTGACCTCTTCCATCAAGGCGACAATAGTGGTCTACTGGAGTTCTCCGATAAGGACTCAGCCAAAACCGTGGCACACGATTATAAGCTTGTAGAGCCCGAAACCGACATTAAGGCCCTAGTGGAATTGTTATCCAAGCAGCGACAATTCGTCTTCGACACAGAAACGACCAACATCGACGTGTATTCAGCCGAGTTGGTAGGCCTTTCCTTCGCCATCAAGGCACACGAGGCTTGGTATCTGCCTATGCCCGCCGAGCGCGAGGCTTGCCAAATGAAATTGGAACTGCTGCGGCCTTTGTTTGAAAATGACAGTATCCTCAAAATCGGACAGAACCTGAAATACGACATCTCCATGCTGGCGCAATACGGCATTGCAGTGAAGGGCAAAATGTTTGATACGATGCTGGCGCATTACCTCCTTGAGCCCGAACAACGCCACAATATGGACTACCTTGCCGAGGTCTACCTCAACTACCTCACCATCCCCATCGAAGACCTGATTGGCAAAGGCCGCCAGCAGAAGACCATGCGCGAAGTGCCTGTGGAACTGGTAAAGGAATATGCCGCCGAAGACGCCGACATCACGCTACAACTCTATGAGAAACTGATGCCCCTGCTGAAGGAAAACGGCGTGGAGAAGCTGTTCTACGAGATCGAAATGCCGCTTGTGCCTGTACTTAGCCGTATGGAAGCCAACGGTGTGAAGATTGACACAGAGAACCTACAGCAAATCAGCGAGACATTTGGCAGTGAGATTCGGAAAATCGAGGATGAGATATACAAAGCCGCTGGAATGCCATTCAACATCGCCTCGCCGAAGCAGTTGGGCGAAATCCTATTCGAGCGCCTGCACATCGACGAGAAAGCCAAGAAAACCAAAACTGGACAATACGCCACAGGCGAAGACGTCCTCCAAAAGCTGGTCCACAAGCATCCCATCATCAACATGATTCTGGACTACCGCTCATTCACCAAGCTGAAATCCACCTACCTCGATGCGCTGCCAGCCTTGGTCAATCCTAAGGACGGGCTGATACACACCTCTTATAACCAAGCTGTCACAGCCACGGGACGCTTGAGTTCCAACAACCCCAACCTACAAAACATCCCCGTGCGCACAGAGAAAGGCCGCGAAATCCGTCGCGCCTTCGTGCCACGCAGCGAAGCCTATACCCTTTTAGCCGCCGATTACAGCCAAATCGAATTGCGTATCATCGCCCATTTAAGTCAAGACCCCGCCATGGTCGCCGACTTCAACCTCGGCCATGACATCCATGCCGCCACGGCGGCCAAGGTGTTCCACGTGCCGATGGACCAAGTCACCAAGGAGCAACGCAGCCGTGCCAAGGCGGTCAACTTTGGCATCATCTACGGCATGTCGGCCTTCGGCTTAGCAGAGCGTATGGAGCTGTCGCGCAGCGAAGCCGCCGACATCATCAGGAAATACTTCGAGGAGTATGCGGGCATCAAGGAATACATGAACCGCAGCATCGCCTTGGCACGTGAACGCGGCTATGCCGAGACCATCTTGGGCCGTCGCCGTTACCTGCGCGACATCAACGGTGCGAACAGCGTGGTGCGCGGCTTCGCTGAGCGCAACGCCATCAACGCGCCCATCCAGGGCAGCTCGGCCGACATGATCAAGATTGCCATGATCGGCATCCATCAAGAGTTGGAACGCTTGAAGATGCAGTCGAAGATGATCTTGCAGGTGCACGACGAGTTGGTGTTCGACGCGCATCTCGATGAACTCGATGCTTTGAAGGCCATCGTTCAGGATAAGATGGTGAATGCTCTGCCCCTTTCCGTGCCGGTGGTGGTGGAGATGAACACGGGGGCTAACTGGCTGGAGGCACATTGATGAGGACAGACCTCAACAGGTATGTCATCCGTTAAAGCAGGCTTCAAAAAACATGTCATTCCAACGCTGGATAGTGCAGTGGCGGGAAATCGAAGATTCGACGTAGTCAATCTATGCTTTTTGAAGCCGTCCAATAAGGTTTCTGCTTCTTGAATCGCCTCCCATAGATTTCCTCTCCCCCACCTGCCCACGTTGGAATGACATGGGAGGCTGGCGGGAATGACATGCGTGGCTAGTGGGAATGACAGGGAAAGCTTGGGACTTATCCCACCGAACATCCCGGCGCAACCAAGTCGCTGGGCGTCAGCAGCACGAGGCGGCCATCCTTGTCCTCGGCGGAGAGGATCATGCCCTCGCTGACCACACCCTTGAGCTTGCGCGGCTCGAAGTTGGCGACGAAGCAAACCTGCTTGCCGACCAGCTTCTCGGGCTCGGTGTAGTATTTGGCGATGCCACTCACGATGGTACGCTTTTGCATACCGTCGTCAATGAGGAACTGCAATAACTTGTCGGCCTTCGGCACCTTCTGGCACTCGAGGATGGTGCCCACGCGGACATCCACCTTCATATAGTCGTCGAAACTGACCACGGGCTTCACCTCGGCGGGTTTCCAAGCATTGAGTTGGTTGGCTTTCTTGGTGTCCTCCAATTTCTGCAATTGGGCGGCCACCACACTATCCTCAATCTTTTCGAAGAGCAGCTCGGGCTGACCGATGACATGGCCTTCGGGTAGCAGGATAGTCTTTTCAGCATCGTCCCAACCCTTGAACAACAAATGAAGCATACGCTGCAACTTCCTTGCGCTGAACGGCAGGAAAGGCTCGCTCAAAATAGCCAGATGGGCTACGATTTGCAGCGACAAAGCCATCACGGTCTTCACACGTTCAGGGTCGGTCTTGATTTGCTTCCAAGGCTCGTTGTCAGTGAGGTATTTGTTACCCAAACGAGCCAAGTTCATCAGCTCAGAGAGGGCCTCGCGGAACTTGTAAGTGTCGATCAGATGACCTACCTTCTTCGGATAGGCGTTCATCTCGTTGATGACAACTTGGTCGGTCTCGTTGAGGTTCAACAAAGCAGGCACAGCACCTTCATAGTATTTATGCGTCAACACAAGGGTACGGTTGACGAAGTTGCCGAAGATGGCCAGCAACTCGTTGTTGTTACGGTCCTGGTAATCCTTCCATGTGAAGTTGTTGTCTTTGGTCTCGGGTGCGTTGGCAGTCAAAACGTAACGCAACACATCCTGCTTGCCAGGGAACTCCTCAAGGTATTCGTGCAGCCATACGGCCCAGTTGCGCGAAGTCGAGATTTTGTCGTTCTCAAGGTTGAGGAACTCGTTGGCGGGCACGTTGTCGGGCATGATATAGTCGCCATAGGCTTTCATCATGCAGGGGAAGATGATGCAGTGGAACACGATGTTGTCCTTGCCGATGAAATGTACCAGTTTGGTCTCGGGGTCTTTCCACCACTTCTCCCAGTCGTCGCCGCGTTGTTCGCAAATCTCCTTGGTGTTGGAGATATAGCCGATGGGAGCGTCGAACCACACATAAAGCACCTTGCCGTCGGTACCCTCAATCGGGACGGGCACGCCCCAGTCAAGGTCGCGAGTGACGGCGCGAGGTTGCAGGCCACCGTCAAGCCAGCTCTTCACTTGACCGTAGACATTGACCTTCCATTCCTTGTGGCCTTCGAGGATCCACTCACGTAGCCAGCCTTCATATTGATCCAAAGGCAGATACCAATGCTTGGTCGGCTTTTTCACCAAAGCCGCGCCGCTAAGTTGCGAATGCGGATTGATGAGTTCATCTGGGCTCAAGGAAGAGCCGCATTTCTCGCATTGGTCGCCGTAGGCGCCGTCTGCGCCGCATTTCGGGCAGGTGCCCACAATATAACGGTCTGAAAGGAACTTCTGTCGTTCAGGGTCAAAGTATTGCTCAGTTTCCTTCTCGATGAACTTCCCTTCGTCGTAGAGCTTCTTGAAGAACTCTTGGGCCGTGGCACGGTGCATCTTCGAAGAGGTGCGCGAGTAGATGTCGTAGCTGATGCCCAGCTCCTCGAACGACTTCTTAATGATGGCGTGGTAACGGTCCACGATGTCCTGCGGCGTGCAGCCTTCCTTTTCGGCCTTGATGGTAATCGGCACACCGTGCTCGTCGGAACCACCGACAAACAGGACTTCCTCGCCACGCATTCGCAGATAGCGGACGTAAGTGTCGGCGGGGATGTAGACGCCGGCAAGATGACCGATATGAACGGGGCCGTTGGCATAAGGCAAGGCCGTGGTTACCGTGTAACGCTTGAAGGGTTTGTTCGTTGATTCCATGATTAATAAGTTATTAGTTGTTCAGTTATTCAGTTGTTCAGTTAATCCCCTAGCCTACGGGCTTGGGTGTTGTTTGACCCCCCCTGCCCCCTTAAAAGGGGGAAAGGGAAAAACGGGTGCAAAGATAGACAAAAATAAGCCGCGATTGTCGTCGCGGCTTATTTTTTCATTATTCCTAAAGGCAATCTCTTTATCTCACGACGATTTTCTGTGTCTTCACGTCTTCGCCGTTCACAAGGCGGATGAAATACACTCCGGGCGCCACATCGAGGCGTTTCTCGATGCTGCCGCTAAAGGTCTCCGTGCTGAGCATGCGGCCCATCACGTCGAGCACCTGCAAGGTGGCTTCGCCTTCGATGCCGAAGATGCTGAAGTTGCCGTTGCTGTTGAAGAAGCTGAAGCTGTCGCCGTCAATGCTACTGCCTGTGGCATACACCAGCTTGAAGCGGCTTTCGTAGTCCGTTGTCGTGGCATTGAAAGTATAGCTTGACGTGCTGAGCAGGTCGACATCAATGCCTGTCTTGTTGTCGAAGAGATGCAGGTAACTGAACTCGACGTTCTCGCAGCCGAAGCTCAGGGTGTAGGTGCCGTTTTCGTCGGCACTGAAATTGACGGGCATCTCGCCTTGGCCTTCGGCATTGACCACAGCATAATCCAAGCCATTTTGCGGGATGTAGACCTTGGCGTTTTCCTCGTTGAGTTGGAACTTGGGCAGCTCGTCGCCTTCACCGAAGCGAAGGATGGCGCGATCGATGGCGGTGGTGAGACCGCCTCGCGTTATCTTGCTGACGTTGACGGATAGCTGTTCACTGCTTCTGTCGGGTGGTGTAGTGCTGAACGTCAACACTTCACCGTCAGTTTCAGTATACACAAAGATGCCTTCCATGACCCCAATGGCCGAGCCATTACTTCCTGGCACAAAGCCCGAACCGTTTTCATTCATCCTATAATAAGCTCTTTCGCCGATATAGGCAGGAACGGTGAAGGGGTTGCCCACGAGGTTCCAACCTCCCAAATATTCATTCTCATTATATATAAGGGTTACTTCGCCGTTGCCGCTGTATGGTGTGCCTAAAAAAGAGAGGTTGACAGATTCGGCATTGGCATAAAGGTAGCCTCTGCCAGGCTCAATGTTGAAATGGTAATGGTTGCCTACTTGCTTCCAGTTCTCCCAATTCAGGCTTGGGGTTTCCGGATCCGGGCTGAAACGGAAGAGGTCGAAGTCGGGCGAATTGACACTATCATTAATAAGTTGTGGCACATCTTCTGGATAGATTTCATCCGCCAGCGGGGAGGAAATCAGATACCAGCCGCCCGAGGTTCCACCATGCGAGGAGATTGGCAAGGTGAACATAGGTAACTGTTCCACCTCGATGTTGTCAATAAAAACACCTCCATAATAAGTATTTGGCACTTCCATCCAGATGGCAATACGCTCGCCATTACCTTCGTAACCATCCATATCAATCGTATAAAGTTGATAAGTATCAACTGGAGTAATCTCTTTGATTGAAATGAATTCTGGACCCGTTTCGGTTTCTTCCATCACACCTACTTTGAATGTGCTAGAGAAAGTATAGTGGGAAATATACGATCTTGCATAGAGTTTCACGCGTAATCCATTAATATTCTGCATCGCAGGCAATATGACATATTGTGGCTTTGCTTGATATGATGATATATGTTGGTCAATGTAAAAAAGCAAACTGTTTTTTGGAGAATATGCATATTGAGGAAGTGTGCTACGGTAATGCATGGAAGGATATACGTTATCACTGGGGTTCACGGATGTGTTAATGTAATCCCAGCAATCAGGCAACGTGCGTACACTAGGTACCCATTCGTTAGCGACCACATAGGAGTCGAAGTCTTCATAGTATGGAATTGCAGTATAGTCAGGGCATTCGGTTTTAAAGTCTAAGATTGTCACAGCACTTTCACCCTCGTTATAACAAGCCTTTATGCGGAAGAAGTATTCGGTAACGGGATCCAAGTTCTCGAGAGTCACTGAAGTTGCCGTCGGAGGGAGTTCTATCCAATCGTCGGTAAAATCTTCGGAAATTACATTGTACTGATATTTATATCCTGTGACATTGGAACTCGGCGCCTCCCATGAAAATGATGCGTTGTAAGATGTAATATCTTCTTCAGTAACCTCCACCATCGGTAAATCGATAACATAGTATTCGAAGGTCATTTTGGGGAGGAAATGGGCAAAAGCATTATACGATACACTATAAGAAGAGTAGCAGTAGGAATACACAGCAGTATTTATACTTTGAAATTTGGCTCCCTTCCATATAAAATTCACAACATTTTGGCCCATTTCGACTTCCTTAAAGCCAACCATAAGATTGGCTCCGTAATAAGTAAAAGCACTATCAAGTACAATCTCCATCATGTTGTTATGAACAGAAAGACTACCTGTATAAACTTCGCTCATTGAATCCCAATCGACAAAATCCACGTTGGTAAATTCATTATATGTCACTTCGGCCATATAAATCGAAAACCTCGCCGAACCCCAATCCGCATTCTGTGAATTGGAGTAAAGTGTCAACTTAGTCAGCGTACCACCTCTCATAGCAGTCAAATCTGTAAAGGGAATGATAAACTGACTATTGGTGCCATAATTGACACAATCGCCACGAAATGGAACGGTGGAACTTACACTAGTTCCATTGTTTATTGTCAAAGGTGGAAGAAATACTGTGCCTTGACTTTTGGCAGTCAACGGGGCATAAAACACCACTAACAGCAATAGAAGTAAATGACTTATCTTCATAATGTATAAATTTTAAATAACAGTTGTTCAGTTGTTTAATAAAAAATGGCGCGCAAATATAGGGATAAATCTTTACATGACAATATTTTGGCGAAAAAAATTTGATGAAGGCGTTTGTTTTGGGATGGTTGAACGATTTCCTGACCCGCGTTTTGGAGTCGAAAGTTGAGAGCAAGTTCCCCTATGGGAAAAGAGAAAATGAGGCCAGTGAGAAATGAAGATGCCGTAGGTACAAAAAAACAAAAAACATCTTGTAGTGTCTACATTAAGTAAACGCCACAAGATGCATTTGAGTCGAGGAGTGAACTCCTTTCCTTACAAGGAGACTCTTTTATTATTCTTCTTTACGTTTCTTACCAACGAGGTAGGCTGCGCCAAGGCCGAGCAACACGGCAACGCCGCTGCCCAAAGGTCCATTCTGGTCACCATCTCCACCGTGGCCCGGAAGACCAGGACCACCCTTCATCATACCGCCGCTTTTTTCCTGTTTATCAAAAGTGACGCCTCTGTTCAACAGGCCACCGTCTTGGGCAAAGGCACTCAATCCCATCGTAAGAACGATTGCTATTGTCAATGCTAACTTTTTCATTCTCAGATAACAGTACTGATTAGTTGTTTCTTTTATCTAGTTTTAGGCTGCAAAAATAGTAATTATTTTGATACAATGAACTTTTTTGAGTATTTTTTTCTATTTTCAGCCTCTGGCTTTTGGCTCCTGGACTCTGGCAGCTTCACGAAAAGCGTTAGAGCTAACTTCTATCGTTGAGCTGCCAGTAGCCAGTAGCCAATGGCCAGTAGCCAAACATTACTTCACAACCACTTTCTGGACCTTCACGTTGTCGCCGTTGACGAGGCGCAGCATGTAGACTCCAGGGGCGGCCTTCACGTTCACGTTGGCGCAGCCGTCGATGCTCTCGCTCTTCAGGATGCGGCCCGTGACGGCGATCACCTGCA